>Ga0114931_10000516_pt1 | contig 46754 bp, 45 predicted proteins | sample 2SBtaG_FD_89579 | JGI IMG/M metagenome (GOLD analysis project Ga0114931, IMG submission 89579) | Deep subsurface microbial communities from Kolumbo volcano to uncover new lineages of life (NeLLi) - 2SBTROV14_V59a metaG | ecosystem: Environmental > Aquatic > Marine > Volcanic | place: Kolumbo... | reverse complement strand
GCTACCAGTCTTCGACAAGCCGTTCACAGCAGAGACCTGGCCAGCTGAACTGAACTGAGTGAAGGACAGAGCAGTGGTGCCGATAGTGATCGGATTGTTCGTGGTAAGAACGAAACCGACGTCACCGTTTGCCGTACCCTCTTCCACAAAGGAGAACATGCCGGCGGTAACTTCAGATGCCGAGTCAGCGTCAGTAACACGGGTCATGATCCAAGGGTTCGAAGCATACCCAAGAGCGGTAACTTCGTAGATACCGTTATCGAGGCCAGCCTCATTCTTTACCAAGATCCGATCGTTCAGAGCCGGAGCCACGCCGTCGATGTTCCCAAGAGCGCCGTTGGCATTGGCGGTCAAGGTTGCGCCCACACCAGAAGTACCGTTGGCGTAGGTGTTAGCAGCAAGTGCGACGTCAGTCGCCAAGCGAACCGAGGCTTTCAGGTCGAGACCTTGGCTGTTCGCGTCGACATATGCCTTCGTAGCTGCGTCTTGAGCAGCAACCGGATCAGCAACGCTGGTCAGACTGTTGCCACCCATAGACTGACTGCCAGTGAAGGCAACCGAGCCATCCTTCTTGATAACGACAGAGTCAGCAGCCTTGAGTTCAAGAGCGGTCTCCAAAGATTGGAGAGCTGCCTTCTCAGTGCTGGCGTCAGGGATCGTGGTGCCAGTGAAGGTCCCAAGATCGACCGAACCAGATGCCACACCAGATAGAGTTACGAGGTTGTCGATGTGACCGCCGTCAACACTCACGTTACGACCGTCAACAGTGCCGACATTCGTAACGTTGGCAGCGCCCATGTCCCAGGCACCAGCACTCTCCGATAAGGTCAAGACGGTCGTACCACCATCAGATGTCACCGAAAGGCTGAGGAACATAAGCTCCAACAGCTTCGATGCCTTCTGTGTCGGCACCCCATTTACAAAATACGCAAGATTCTGACTCGCAACTGCCATGACATAGCTCCTAAAACGTCAAGGTTTGATCTCGAATCCGGTATGGACTACGAGAGAGACTCCGCGTTTTTCGGCGGCTTCTTGGCAACTCTTAGTGAATATTTTCAGGCGCCGAACTAAATCATTGAAAAGAGCCTCGGATTTCTCTCGACTTAGACCCATCTTGATCCATTGCTCGACATACATTTTGACCGGCTCAGAAGGACCATTCTTCTTAGGAGCCTTCTTTTTTGGAACAGCCTTAGAGGCTTTCTTTGTGGCTTTCTTTGTGGCTTTCTTCACATTTTTCATATGGGCCTCGACAGTACAGCGGCGAACATGATCAGGTCTGTAGCCGTCGCGCTCTGAACACCATCAGCACAGTCGGCATAACCCACTCGGATCAGTGAGTCGTTACCACCAGTTAAGAGAGTAGAGTCGTTTATATAACTACCATCCTGGCTTAAGAAAATGTGGTCACCAGGAGTGAAACCTTTTCCCGTCAATGCCCCCGCAATGTTGGGGCCGACAAGGACCACCTGACCGAATGCGTTAATCGCAATGGTCTCGTTGGCTACCCCGATCCATATTTGCTTCCCTACTGCGTCAGAGTCAGCCTGTGAGATGCCACCATCTGCGAGCTTAGCAATAGGGGCTCCTAATGGGATCTGGACTCCACTAGTATTCTTCATCGACTTGACGAGTAGGGATGATCCGAGACTTGAAGATATTTGGACTGTGTCTAAGTTCTGAACCACAGAGATGCCGGTACCAGCTGCGAAAGTCCTAAAGCGTAGATCAGCGCCTACCTTGTCCTTAAAGGCCCCGACAGCACCTCCAACATTCGAAGCCGTATTCGTCTCACCTCCTCCAGCTCCTGATCCGAGAAGAGAGGTTCCTTGCTTTCTAATGATGATCTTAGAAGGCGTTTGAGCGCTTGCATCAATCGTGTAACTGAACTGGATCTGGGTCGTGCTGAGCTTAACAAAGTCTTTTCCAACTCCGAGCTTCTGATAGATGCCGTTGACGTAGGCTTCTATGTCGAGCTTCGAACTATCATTGATCCATGAGAGAGCCGTCGCCGTGATCGTATTGGTAGGCGAAGTGATCTCGATCTCTTCTTCAACAGGATTATTGTTGTTGATCGAGTCGATCTGACTTTGGAGGCCTGTCTGAGCGGAGTCTAGCTGAGCCTTGGTAGAGAGATCATTCGGGTCCACAGCCGCGCCTGCACGCAACTTTTTGCCACCGAGATCCACCGTGTTCGCATCGAACTGGCTGATCGGTAGCTTGTTCGGTCCAACGCGCAACGAGCTGAGGTCAACTGTTTCATTCTCTGAGTCGAACGGAACAGCCTTACCATTCGTTACCGTTATGATCCTTTTGTTGGCCATCGACTATCCTCAAGGTTGAGAGACGACTTCGGGATGCAGCCACAGATTAGTACCGGTGCCTACCTGACCGTCGGGTGGCTCTGCTAGACCCAACCTAATGACCGTATCCAAGAGACCTGTAGGAGGAGTCACAGTCATTTGTCCAGGAGTCCCGCTGAGGTAAATGGCTCTTCCGGGTACTGGATCGCTACCTCCATCGAGGCCGATCAGGGAGTTGGGGACATACCCCTCTCGGTACACAAACCCGACTCCACCACTGGCAGGGATCTCTTCGGCTGTTATTCCTACAATATCAGATGCGCTTACCACGTTCGCGTCGGCAAGAATTACCGAGCCGTCTGATTCCCAGGCAATAGCTGTATAGATCGGGATTGGACTAGCCGTATTGTTGACGACTTTTCTTCCTAGCTCTCGACCTCTCCGGATACGGACGTCTACAGTCCCAGGGACAGACTCAAAGACCTCACACTGATCTCTGAAATTGATCTTCGCAGCAGTCGGCTCAACTAGAGTTCCTTCGTACTGGACATCAGGTGCATCGGTAGAAACGGTCCCATCTTGACCCCCACCGATCTGAATTCTGAATTGGAGCTTGGCCCCTTTTGGCAAGTCATAGAGGGTTTGGATCTGATCTCCGACACCAGCACCGATGTTCGCAACCTCAGCGTAGTCGTCTCCGAGGTTGATCTTGGCGCCGTTAAGGAAGACCTCAAGCTGCCTTATGCCTGTCTGATAGGTCTGAGGAGAACCTAGACCAAAAGGTGCTGGTAGAGTGACGGAACTGCCAGAGGGAAGATCGGCCGGCAACACAAAGAATTCATCGTAAGGAGTCCCTACGACCATATTATAAATCGAGTCGACGATCTGATCCAACTCTGAGATCGCAGTAGTGAATGAAGCTCCAGGTGTGACCCAGAACCCAGAAGAGTAGGGAGGGTCAGCATCAAATTCATCGACCAATCCCGTTGCCGTGATCCATTGATCGGTGATCCCGTCTCCTAGTTGACCCGTCTCTCCGTCTTCAAGTTCGATCCCGTGCGCCCCGTTCCCGAAGTAGACTTTCGTCCCAGAACGGTAAGCAATGATGTAGTTCCGAGTGTTGGAGTGGTCCAACGGGTAGGATGATGCTGCAACTTTGGTAAGTGCCAACGGTCCACCCGGAGTTGCACCCTCCGTTGGAAGCGTAGCGTAAACAACCTCCCCATCGGCGATATTAGAAATAGTTTGAGAACTGATCGTATACTCATAGGTCCTTCCCGGTGCGATGATTCGCAAGTTCTGAGTCCACGTCAGCTCCGTATTGTCGAAGCCTCCCGTCATTCCGAATGGAGCTAAAGAACTCCCGTTTGAGATGCTCTCTGTAATGGCATTGTTACCAAGAGTCCCAGCCGTGTTCTGGACAAGCTCAATACGCTGATCTACTCCCGACGTTGCCGTCATTAGGAGAGTCGCATTCCCATTGATCGCATTGATGATAGCCGTCTTGACTGCCGACGCAGTGGCTTCAGCGGCAACCGTTACCGCATTCGTAGGTGCTGAGCCGTCAGTATCGAACTCAAAGACCTCTGTGTGACCGTTCGCATCCGTGAGAGTGAATGTGTCACCGTCTTTAATGCCAAAGGCAGGATCAGTCTTGTCAGCGATCAAGAATCCTGTCGCTGCCTTGGGAAGGTTCCAAGAGATATTCCCACCATCGACCAGGAGGTAGTTCATCCGTTCGAGTAGGTCGATTGTGCTGATGCCAGGATCATCGTACCAATTGGTCGTGTCCTTGAGTTCCTTTAGTGACGTCGTAATGGCGTCGTACATATTCTTCAGATTCTTGATCGTCTTGTCAGTCCTCGTCAGGCCGAAGGAAGAGCCGTCGAAGTCCCAATCGGAAGCCAAGTGAAAAAGGAATTCTCGCGAGTCCTGGATGTTCGTGATCGCACCGCCCGAGGTAGTGACAATCGCTAAGGGGATTCGGGCTGGATTGGCTGGAGTGAACTGGATCGTATTCGTAACAATGGTCGGCTCTTCACAGAGAACCGTATCTGATGACTGGATGAACTCTTCGCCGTCTCCTGAGTTGGCTGACTGATCCCAGAGGGCGACCAGGTCAGTCCCGGTCGTTGTTGGGACGATCTCCAGCTCAACATAGTTGGTTGCGTTGTCGGCGAGTGTCGCAGTCAACAGAGTCTTCGTGGTGTCTCTGTAGTTCTGCTTCGCGTTAGTGTCTTCCGTGTTGTAGAGCAGGGAGTCGACAGCCTTATTGATCTTGATATCAAGACCACCGTTGTCCTCTACCTTCCAATTCTGAACGATATAGGTCTTATCCGTTAGGAAGGACTTGTAGTAAAACCTGAATTCATCTGCGATGAAATTGAAAGCAGAGTCCCACAGGGGGAGGTCGAGCCTTTGATCGGCTACGAATCTCTGAGTCTTTTGCACGCTATGCCCCCAATCAACAATCTATGACGGGATCTACAACTGTCCAATTGATCACGACACCAGCCGCCACTATCGACTCAACGATCTTTTGCGCAAGAATCCTAGCCGCCGTCACACCTACAAGGTAAATCGAATAATCATCGCCTCTGATCCTCGGAGCCAAGTATGGAGTGACGATAGCATTGACTGGCTCACCTGCTACGTGGTCATGCTGGAAGGTGTATCCAGGATCAATGAGCAACGTCGTGTTATTAGGTCTTGAGAAGTATTTTATCAGAACTTCTTCAGTCCCAAATCCAAAATTGAAGGCCAGGAATCCTGGAGTGTTAGATATCTTCGAGGCATCCTGCATGATGACCGTCGGCACCTGAGTCCCAGCTGAGATGCTCTGGCCCAGGAAACCCCTCTGATTCGTCAGAGTGTAGCCCCTCGTCTCATCAGGCATGAAAGAACCGGGATAGTTCTTGACCTTGGCTGCCAGCCACTCTCCGGAGACAGAGAAGCCCGATAGGTCCTCTCCAGCCGCGAACTGGATGACAACTCCAGTCGATCCAGCCGTGCTAGCTAGGGCCGAGATGACCGAGTCTCCTGATCCAACCAGGGCACCTTGAAGCTCATTCTCGACCAAGGACTTCGTGTTCCCATCGAGATCGACTGTGATCTCACTCGTTATCGTATCGACCGCTGTGATCACGCCTGAGTAGTTGTGGAAGTGATGTGCCCCCTTCAAGGATCTCCTGAGTGAGGGAACCGATGATGGGATGGTGATATCGACCTGATTCGGCCTTAGCTCGACGACTTTGATAGTCGGGTTGCCTACTCCAAAGAAGACTTCGAGGACCCGTTTGATCGTTGGGATGACCTGCTTAGGAGCATAGCTGAGAGCCGGTATTAGCTGTCTGTAGAGATCGTCTGAGAGATTGAATGCCGTAGGCCTAAAGACTCCGACATTCGATCCTAGTGCATCTAGGAAGGATATTTGGGCCGTTTTGACGAACAGCTGCTCCTTGGCATCCTGTACAGCCTGGACGATATGATCGTCCTCACTTGACCATGCAGTGAGAATCCCCCTGATCACGGGATTGTGCCGTGGCCTATAAAGGGACGGAAGATAGGCCTGCATTTTTTGGAGCTTTGCCATGCCTATCCTATATGAATCCGGTCTTCAGTGATTGACGGCAATTCGTTATCAGCAATCGGGACATTCCCGAAAGAGTTCGATCCCACTAGGTCCGTGATGTGAGCATCATGCACACCATCCACACCCTTCACGGCTACCAGGATATCCGCGCCTAAGACATCATCCGAGACCAGCAGGTTGTTCACATAGTTTGTGACCGCTGACTTGATGTTCTTCGTGATCGAGTTCAGAGCCACACCCTGGTTCGTGACGATCGTAAGGCTGACCTCTACAGGTACTGTAACCGGCTCGATAGCCTCTACTTGGACTCCTGCTGCTCTGATCCCTGGATAGGTCTCTGCGTCGTCCTGCCTACCGTCAACAGTCCACTGAACGACCTGCATGAGCCCCGTGAAGTACTTGTAGGCGTCAATCCCGAATGCTGAGACTGGGAACTGCAACTCGTCGTTCGCAAGGCCTCCTGTGATCTCGACAGAGGCATTCTCACCGAAACTCAGGGAGGCAATCTGGACCCTTGTCCCTGCATCGCTCTCAGTGATCTCAGCCTTTTTGGACAGGAGAGATATCTGAGTGTTGTTCATGAAAGCCACGGTCTGAGCAGCCGTCTTGGGGATCACTGCGAACTTGTCACCAGCAGCCAGGGCCCCTGGGAGCGCCGTGGTTAGATTCAATTGACCTGAAGCTGCCACATAGGAGGAGACCTCTCGGCGCTGACCAACCTGAGTCCCACTCGTAATTTCGACGTCGAAATTGGCTAAGTCCGCGTTTAGAGGGAAGGTATCCTGGAGGGTCGAGTTCACTATCTGAGTCGTAGTCGAGCTGTCAGCCGAATATTCCTTCGACATATCGACAGTCAGGTTGTCCTCAACGTTGCCGTCGATAACCACTATGATGCTGTCACCTGGAGAGAAAGAGAAATTCTCTGTGACTGATTCGATCGCTGGCTGATGAGTCGCTAGAGACTCAATGAGAGTCTCTGGGAAATCGAACTTCGTATTGGCACCACCTGCCCCAACCTGCAAGGTCCCATTCATACGATTGACGCGGACCCTGACCCTCTGGCCGCTGTCTACGGTATCGGCCAGAACACCTTTGAAATTAGCATTGATTGCCGTGACGACTTCCGAAGGCAGGATCGATGAATTGTCTCCAAAGTCACCCGCCTGGAACACGTAGCTCTGAAGGACTCCGTCAATAGTCACCGTCAAAGTCAGGCCAACAAGGTTGGCGTAGTTGCCAGGAGTCGCGCTAACAGCGAATGCCCTGGTCAAGTCCGAACCAAGTGTGAGTTTGTCACCTGCTACCAATGGAGATTCGAGTTCGATCTGACCAACAAACCTGTTGAGCGTGTAGTCCTTATCTGCGCCGACTACCTCTGCCTCGTCAAACCCAAGGACAAGGTTCGCAGCACACACCAGAAGTTTGGAAGCCACTGGAGGAGTCGTTACTGTATTGGCTGTCCTCTGGATTCTGAACCAGTAGGCGTTCACTCCGCTCACTGTTGTCTTCGCCCAGCTACGTGGGGCCTGGAATAGGATGTGACCGTCCTGAGTGAACCCGAGAGTCTCGTCGTCGACTCCTATATCTGTGAACGTGGTCCCATTATAGTATTCGAATACCGGCAAGAGATCCTTAGAAGATGGAGTCGAGAGCCTGACGTAGACAGAGTCGAACGGGACATCTGCGTGCCCTAGATAGAGATAGTCGTTATCAGCTGCAAAGAGATTGACACCACCTGTCTGAGCCTCTGAGGTCCGATCGACCAGGGAGCCACCTTCTTCATTCTGAACATTCGTGAAGGTCTCGACGATCCTGACCTTGGAAGAAGACGAGCGCTCAGTTAGCGACTCAAGAGTCACCCTGGTCTGGTTGGAGGACTCGACAGTGACCAGTCCCGGAACTAGCGCATTGATATGATCCCTGACCTCAAGAGCATTGACACTGGCGGCTGTGGGAAAGTCTGAAGGATCAAACCAAGCCTTCAACACATTCGCAACCTTGCCATCCATAACAATGGAGAGATGTTGCCGAGTGCTGAAGTCATAGGTGGCAGAGTTGCTGCTCTCGATGGACGCAGTGTTCCCATCTTTAGATAGGAGCTTCAGGACATTATCTCGCAGTAGATAAAGCTTGGTCGTGAACTTCTTGTCGGTCGGGAATCCCAAAGCCACATTCGCTGTCCCACCTGTGACCTTGATCTCTTCACTACTGGAAGCCTTGGCAAAGATTCTAATATTGTTCCCGTTGGAAACCCTGGCCTCAAAAGTCTGCGCGTCTTTATTGATCTTCCTGAGAACTTCGTTCGCAGTCCCGGCACCTGGCGCATCAAAATCCGTCGATACGAAAGTGATGGTCTCAGGCTTGCCATTGACCTCGACAGTGATCGTCGTGTTGTCAGCAATGTTGTAAGGCTCTGCGTTCTGTGTCTCGACGAAAGCCTTGATCACTGGGACATTGGCTACGTTGAGAAACTTCTCACCGCCAGTCGACTCAGCGACCACCGTCTCAAGTCCGACCTTCTCGAAGGATGGGACAAAACCATCACCGCTTCCGTCATCAATAAAGAGCTTGACCACTTCAGCTGGACTGGTCGTATCCCGCAAGGAAACCGACACTACCCTTTTGTTCTCTGATGCCGATACGAGTCCAAGGACTCCTGTAGTGATCGCCCTTCCGGTGCCCCTTGAGAGAGACTGGATCGTATCTTTGATCCTGTCCCTCAACTCCTGGTCAGTCTCAGTATCTTGACCGTTCGTCACGCGAGATGTGTTCGTGACCTCGGCTGTTGAGAATGGCTTCGAGTCGAACTTCTGGATTGCCCCAATGGGAACATTGCCAATCGTCCCGGCAACGGTTGCTGTGACTGCGACCCCTGTGACTTCCCTTTCTCCGTCGAGGATCGTAGCTGCGCTATCGAGTGTGTAGGAGACCTCCTCAAGTGTGTCAGAGGCTGGGACCTTTACTACTGTGCCAGCTGGTATCGTCCTATTCCCACCCTGAGCAATAATGATCGTTTCATCCGTGCCATGGTCATTGGAAAGAGCCGACGACAGATTGAATCTCACGTAATTGCCAAAATCATCTATCGAAGTATAGGCAATCGTCTCCACGTTCGGAGTATCGCGTCCAACAACGATCGAGCCAGTAGTGGAGAACCCTGTCGCTGAGTTCCCATTTACGAAAGTCGCACCAGCAGGAGAGCCAGGCTTGCCGGAATAGACACCCGTACTGACCTTTGTAATTGAGGAGTCGAATATCTTTACCGTGGTAGTGGCATTCTCAGCGGCTTGCCTGGTCAGACTAAACTCAGAGGCTCTGCTTTCAAGATCGCTTCCAGTAGTCGAATCGAGAGAGAATGCTCGGATGATTTCGAGCATCTGGAAATATTGTTCGTCGTCCTCTTGAGCGGCAGCCTCAAGCATCGTCGAGAAGATCGAGCCATAGTTGACGTCATTCACAGGCGAGTTGGCAATCATGGTTGCCAGCATGTCCTGGAAGATGACTGGGAAGACCCGAGGACTAAAGATCGCCATTTAACCGCTCCTAGGCAGCTTGCGGGATTTTCACAGGAAGAGAAACAGGCTGATCGTATCCTCTCAGTTTGAGAACGAGGTCAATCAGCAAAGCATTCGACTCCTGGGTCACCTGCGCAAAGACCACCGACGCTATGCGTGAGTCATTGGCAAGCGAGGACCTAACCTTGTCTAAAACAAGGGACGGCTGCACAGCCTTCGTTCCGATTCCGAGATTGGTTCCAATCCCAGGATGCCTCTTTAATGAACCCACCTCAAGCAACAATTTCACTAGGATCGCCTGCGCAACGTTGTCGGTCGAAGCGATGAGCTTGGCGTCTCCAGTAGGGCTTAGCTCAATGTCAAAATCCTCAGTGAGCTTGATATCAACGCCGAAATTCTTCTGTTGCTCAGTCAGGTCGCTTGTAACCGGATAGGAGCCGTTGTTGATGACCCCATTAGGAGATTGAGCGTTTCCGCTCCTTGGGATCAGAATCACGTCCCCTGGACGGAGGACACCAGGGACTCTGACGGGATCGTCGTCAAGAGGAGTCGGGTCGATATAGGGTGACTTGAGCCCGTTGAGTTCGACTAGCTCCTTGAACTTGTCAGGGCTGCCTAGAGTCTTGGCTGCGATATTCTGGATAGTCGTGCCGCCCTGGACCACCAGAGGCTCTGAGACATTCTTGGTTGAGTCAAGCTGATCGAGCCCACCTTGCTTGCTTGTCGAGTTATCGACAGCAGATTGAAGCTCGTCTATTTGAGTCTGAATGATCTCAGCGAGAACGATATTCCCAGAGTCCGTGGCTTGTTGTTTCTTTTTCTCAAGGGATGCTAGTCCTGCCTTTGCAGCTGCATTGGCCTTCGTCCTTTTGGAGTCAGCATAGTATCCGTTGGCCTCGTCCATGGTCTCTTTGACATCTTTCTCAAAGTCGATCTGTGACTGAGTCATCAGATTGCCCGACTTCTTCAGCTGCATAAGACCATTTATGCCCCTCCATTCATCGAAGGTTACATTTTTTGTACCCTTGGCATCTGGGTTGGTTGAGACCTTCCCGATAGCAGCGTTGTAGCTGGCGATCTCTGATCCCAGCAATTTGTCATAAAGGTTGTTCTGAGTATCTACGACCTTCTGGAGAAGATTCTTGATGCCGAGCTTCGAGATATTGCCGCCAGCATTCTGGATAGCCAACTTCAGATTCTGAGTTTCTGCCAGACCCTGGCCGATCAACGTGAACGGTGTGACGATAGTCGCGGTCACGTCCTGTTCGACTTGCTTGACAAACCCAGTGCTGGCTTCGAGGATCTTCACACCATTCTCGATATCCCCGATCACCGTGTCGATGAAGTTATCGACGATTGCTCCCCAACTCTGGGACTTCTTGACCTCCTTAGCATTGCCAATCGCCTTGAGCGCAATCGTGTAGTCGTAGAGATGAGCCTTCCTCGCTGACCTGTTCATGGTGAACTTTTGAGGAACCACATACAGAGACTCATGGTCTTTGAAGTTGTTCCATATGAGTCGCAGCTCACCCTCATCGGCGGACTTGTTGTCGATCCGCTTATGCTCCACATAGGCTCGGATGTAGTTCCGAAGCATATGGAATTCCCAGTAGCCTGAGTGACCAGCCTTCAAGACTGGCCTTCCACTCGCTGAGAAAGCACCACCTGCCCCTCTTTTCGGGGACAGTCCTGTGGTGCCCTTGATAACCAGGTCTTTGATCGTGATGCCCTGATGCTCAACAACGACGCCTGAATAGGTGGGCGTCACCTGGATAGCGAAGACTTCATCCTCGCTCAACTCAGACTGATTGATCTGGAGTATAAAGTCACCCCATTTAGTCCCGTCAGGAGCCGCTGGTCCCTCGGTGACACTCCCGTCTTGAAAAACTCTGACGACCTTGAACCCATAACCGAATGAACTGCGCCAACTCTTGTCATCTTCAACGGCGTGGTTAGTAACGTTCCCGAAGAAAGTTGGGAAAGGAAGATCGCTTTTAGATATCCCAAGTAATTGAGATGCCCCTGCAAGAGTTCCGTCGATGTTCTCAAAGAGTCCCATAGTCTACCTCAGGTCAACGGCACAGCCGCTGCTGTCAATGGGAATGGGCCGTTAGACGAGCTATCTTGGCCCACTACTGTCACCGTCAAAAGAAGAAACGCCTCTCTAAATTTAATGGGAAACTGAGAGTCTTGTCCGCTTGCCACAGGTGGCGACCCAATAAGCTCAAGTATCTTTGCCTTGCCAAGTGCAATTGATGCCGGGTCGATAGTCGTCGAAGTAATTGAACTGAACGTCGTCGAAGGCGATGCTGGCGGTATATATGACGCAGGAATCCCTGTAGCTGTTGAGGCCAGTAGGGCAGCCTCCCAAGCATTCGCAAAGCCCGTGATCCCAGCGACCGCATCTGTTGTCGGGCTGAGTGACAAGAGTCCAGTCTCGAACTGGCTCCTGTTGAATGAGAACACGATTGCATTCCCGCTCGGTCCGACAAGTGCTGCTGGATCTGTTGCAATGCCAACTCCGTCTTGAGCCGCTGCGGCATCAACGCGGTCACCTGTCCAATTGGCAAAATTTCCTGCCCATGAGCTATTCGCGACCTTTGGCAAATTCTCAAGCTCATCTTTCCAGACTTGCAGAACATCGACACTCACAAAGCCCCCTTGATCAAACCGAGCGTTGCTTTAATCGTTGCGAGTGTTGTCTGATGAGCCACGAAACTTGCAGAGTTCACAGGTGGTCCAGATACTCCCACCGCTGTTGGAACCGTGATGGCCTCGATATCGGTCAGCGTCTGGTCTGTCAGGTCCATGAACTGATCCAGGAGATCAAGTAATTCTCCTGAAGCTGACCCAAAGGCTACCTGACCACCACTGAACTTCGCCTTGGCTCCCGTACCCTCGATATCGACTGAACCGTTTTTCATGCTCAAGGACGTCCCGCTTGGAGTCGTTCCTTGAATGCCGTCGGCAGCACTTACCGAAAGTTCGTCGCCTAGGGCTGTTTTGATATCGACAAGGTCATTAGTTCCATCGAATGAAACAGTAGTCCCAGCGCCAAGCTGAAGATCGACCTTCGAGTCGGCCTTTAGAAAGTCCATCTTCAAAAGTGTGTCGTTGATATCTATTGAGAGATCGCCATTCCCTTTGAAAACGATCTTTGACTTGTTAGGAGTCGTAGCATTGGCGCTTGCAGGATCAGGGATCGTCCCGGTCGGAGTGATCTTTTTTCTACCGACATGCGTGACCGACACGTTCGAATCCTTATCGACCATGAACTCGATGCCGTTAAACTCATACCTCTCAAAGATCCCGTCTTCCCTCTTTGGATCTTTGTAGTCAGTATTCTCCTTTACCCTGGGATGAGATCCGTCTCCGATGATGATCGGAAGTTCTCCGTTGCTTTTGATGAACAGGCACCAGACAACGTCACAATTCTTCTTCTCTTCGAATTGGCTTGGGAGGAATCCCTCTAAAGAAGACTTAGGATCGAAGTCTGGACGTACTCGGACATGGTTATTCAAGATACCGCCTGCCCGACTGAGGTCGAGGACGCCATAGTAGTCCTGGCCTTCAATGGTAACGACGTACTCTAGGAAGCCCGTTTGATTGTCATCGTCCTCAGGATAAACGGCACGTTGAACCCATCCTCTGACGAGCCCAAATTTTTTCCCGAAGATGCCGTCCCAATCATTGTTGATCGGGACATGGTTCGGGATTGGCGCTCCGTCTCTCGTATAGTCAAACATCAAAACAACCCTTCGAAAGGACCAAGTGGACCTCCGAAACTTCCCTGTTGACTGCCATCATCTACGTCAGTTTTTGCCAGATAAGAATTCTCGAAGTCAGTGTCAGGCACTCCAAAGTCTTCGTTCGTTTCATCAATAAACGGTGTCTCCGGATCATTAAATTGACCCATCGTCACCACCCAGTTAGTGGTCCATTTGTTTGGGAACGTCCACTTATGAGTATAGCCCTCGATGTAATAAATCTTCGGTGCAAGAACACTCAAAGAAGGGACATGCTCAAGGACCTTCCCGAGTTGAGCATGTCTGCCGACAGTCTCGATGGTCCCTGACTCATAGAGATGGTTGAAACGATGAAGGTCATGGACCTGGAACAAGAATGCTTTATAGAGTTCGACAGAAACAACATTCTTACCGGCTGAATTATCATAAATGTAATCGAGATTCGTATCGAATCGCCTCAACCCATAGCGCTGGATCGACTCACCTTCAAGCATTGGTAGCCCGACACTCCCAAAACCATGTGTATTCACGTTCGCAAATTCGTTGATGTAGCTATCGGATGTCTGCCTCGGAGTCATCCAGATCATGTTCAATCGTTCACGATCCGACTTCCCGAGGTTGTCGAACTTAATATCGGAGTTCTGTATTTGAATGACATTGCCACTATTGGCTAAGTCTTGGAGACTCTGGAACTTCATCAGATCAGTCAGGTTCGTGTTCTGAGTTCCGAATCGGTATGAGGTTGGCCTCGGTCTCAGATACAAGGCTGGGGATACTCTCCCATCTTCATCCCGATCCAGGTCCAGAAAAATCTCATTCACCATTCTATTCGACTGACTCTGCAAAAAATTCCAAAGAGACCCATTCGTATTCGTCTGTAACATGGCTCTTTGCTTGAAGCCTGGGAGGTCTTCAGTAATGCGATAGTTTACAACGTCGCCGAAGTGAGGCTCACTCTGAGAAACGAAAGGCAGTCCCGCCGTGATGACCTTGACAAGCTGTTTCGGCAAGATCCATTGGTTTACAGGATCGAACGACTCACCCTTAAGAAGACCTTCCTTGATAGAAGAAGAACCACTCGACAGGAAAACTCTTAATGCGCTCAATATGATCTGGTCAGGGCTGCCTACGAAAGGGATTCCTCTGGCAGTGAGCAAAGCATTCAACAAGACAGTGCTCGAAGTCTTCGCTGTATAGGGGTTATAAAAAAGATCACTCTCTTCAAGTACCTTACCGAAGTCTCTACCTGAGATATGATAGCGGACCGTGATCCGGTCTGACTGCTCTTCTCTCTGTCTGGTCCGAGATACCCTATCGACATTGCCGATCATAACGATGTCTTTGTTGGGGGGATCTTGCGGGTCAACAGATTCGCTAGGTCCGTTGTAAAGATAGAGGATGACCCAGTCACCCGGCGCTATGAACTTCTTCCAATTCTGGGTGGGCATAATTTCGACGTCGAAATTGCCTGAGGCTCGACGGATCGACTTCGTAACACTCACACTAGCGATGTCTTTATCGACCATTCCTGTCTTCAGTCTAAAGACGTCGAAGGAACTATCAGGGCTGAACTTCAGATTGGCAGGCTCAAAAATCTGCTTCTCGTAATGATAGAAAATCATCCTGGCGTGAGAAACCGTGCTCGTCAGCTTACGCTGGGACTCATCGGTCTCAGGCTGGCCGGAGAGTGTTCCGGGGATCTGAGTCATAGCGCCTTACCAAGCCTGGAACTTGGGCCCCGAGGGAATCCTCTCTGGGGCTCGTTTCTACCCATCCCAGAAAGGGCTTGCGCAAGCTGAATGATCGCCTGAGTGTTCGCGTCCATCGCATCAGTATTTGACTGGACGTCAGGCAATGGACCGCCGCTAGGCATGTCTGTGGGCATGGATGAAGACATAGCCGATGCGCCAATGGGTTGGATCAATCCGCCGTTGTTCGCATGGATCAATGCTCCAAGGTTACGACTGGTGTCCTCCCTATTGACGATGAACTCTCCGTCACTGGCCTTGATATTGACCGAGTCAATCGCCCCACCTGCTTGATGCCCGCGCATCTTACGGGCTGCCCGCTGCGGTCCAGTCCTTAGTAAGTCTTCTCCTCCAAAGCTCTTTTTGATTGCGTCCCATATTTTCGAGAGCTTGCTGTTTCCTCTACCCTTGTTCCTAAAAAACTTTGCCGCTGCGTCAGACCTTTTGTCCCTGTTTCTCCGACTCATTACTGAGCCGCCAGTCTGAAATGTCGGAGTGTGCCCTTCTGAGAATTCGTCTACTGCATTTGAGACATCATCATCGCCAGTATCAGACACGATACCGACCATATTTTCTATCATCGCCCTGTTTTTCTTGTCCTGTATCCCAGTTAACTTCCTCTTCTCTTCTGTCTGATACATCTTGAGCAGGGCTGCATTGCTAATGTCCTCGTCTTGACCGCGACTAAAGTTGAATATGTCACGCATCTTGTTCTGGCTGAGGACACCCTTCTCCCCAATCATTCCCTGTTTGCGAGCCTCCCTGATTAGGCTCGGACCTTTGTCAGTTGTGAAGTTCCGGAACTTTTCCTCGTTGGAGAAATCAAAACCACCAGTGATCTTCGACCAGAACTTATCGAGAGAGTTCTCAAACTCATTGTCTGTCCACTTGTTGAGGATATCTCGGGCACCCTTCCCGAATTCACGACCAAGCTCAAACGCTCCTGCAACTCCTATAAGAGTTCCGAGAGTATTCTTAACCCCACCGCCGCCAAGAATAGCGCCCCCAGGACCGCCAAGACCACCTCCACCTCTGAATCCCTTAGACAGGAGTCCTACTGCCTTACCTCCTGCAAGGACTGCTATTAGTTTCGTTAGATCGTCATGGATGCCAGCCATGTCTGCGAACTTATCGACTGCTCCTACAAATTTTGTCACAGCGCTAGTGAGGTTGTCAGAGATAAGGTTCTGGATGTCATCAACGCGCTGTCCGAACTTCAGAACCGATCCGTCAAATGACTTCATGTTCTTTTCAGCTCGTTGTTGCGGGGAAAGCATCGCGTCTTTAAATTTCTTTATGTCACCACTTGCAAGCCCTCTGACCCTACCCGTTCTCTGTTTCTGACCCATCAACTTCGCAAAAATCTCTGGTCCTGATTGACCATGAAGCCCGGTAGTCTCTTGGAAAATCGCTAGAGAGGTTGCAGATTTCCCGTTCCCTCCTGCCACTGCATCTTTAAATGCTGTCTTCAGCATCTCATTAATGATTGTCGCGCCACCTGTGCTTATGGTTTTCGCGACATCTTTCATTCCGAGCTTGTTGAATTTCTCTGCAAGTCCCTTATTGCCACCGAACAACCCAAGATTTTGCCTGACCCGGAAGGCAGACGCCGAGTCAGCGCCTCCCACACCAGAAGCACCCTGAAATGCCCTATATGAAAGGAACTGTTGGAACTGGTTCCCACCGCCAGAGAACGTCTTCCCAAGGTTCTGGATCGTATCGAAGATTCTTTCAGGGCTCCTCTTGAAGAAGTCCATGTCCCCGAGAGCACCTGCAAAACCCCTCAGTGACTTATCGTCGATATCAACACCCTTGGACATGGTCGCCAGGTAGGAAGTCATACTTGACAGATATTCGCCGACAGCTGAGCCCGTGATCCCATCAGCGACTGCATCACCGACAGCGTCAGCTACAAACTCGCCCTGATTCTTGACTCCAGCCTTACGTGCCGCACCTATAGCCGCACCGAAAGAACCGCCGCTGATCCCAAACGATCTTTGAAGAGCCTCTCCGAGATTCACCTGTCCTGTGAGTTCGGCGCCAGTTACATTCCGACCCATGCCCCTGGCGACCTCTAACCCCCTGGCTCGCCTCTCTGACCGAGTGAACCCGAATTGAGACCCTGTCCCTACAGTCGTCCCGCCAGTCAACTCCCTCAGAGCCATAGACTGCGTAGCCTGGCCAAGGCTCCTATGAATTGCCATGCCAACGCCAAGGCTTAGCCCTAGGCCTCCTAGAAACCTCCCGCCTATGGCCCGGGGATTCATTCCCGAGACGCGACCCATCCCTCCACCGAGACCGCCAATGCCGCCCATAATCCCACCGACTGGGGACATGGACCTCTGCATCCTAGAGAGGTCTCTGAGTTCATTCTTGGTTTGGCGGATAGTCTCGACGAGCTTTTGGGCCCGCTTATGGTCCCAAGCCTTCTCGCTCGACTTTCCCATAGATGTGAGTTCTTTTGTCGCATCAGAGATGATCGACCGATAGAGGGTCGCCTGATGCGTCATGTCCTTGAGGGCTTGCTTATTGAAGGCTTTTTTGATGCTCTTATCGAGCTTTACATTGCCAATGTCCTCAAGGGCCTTTTTGGCCTCGGCGGTAGCCTCCTTAAGAGGCTTGATATCCAGTCCAAGTTTGATCTTTGCCTGACGTGCCATCAGTCACCCATGAAAACGTCTTCGAAATCGAAACTTGGGTCAGAAGAAGCACCCTTCCTGATAGTCGGCAGCCTCTTCCCCGCACTCGTCAGAATCTTCTCGCACTCTTCATCGCTGAGATTCTCGTCACCTTCTGTCTTGTACTTCTCAAGGAGGTGCTCTTTGCCCTTGCCAAGTCTCTTCAGAACCTCGTCGACTTCAGGATCTACGCTTCCATCCCAGGCTTCTTTCTCTCCGTCTACCTGCTCGAAGAATTCTTCGATGCGCTTTCTGTCTTGCGTATAGAAGTCCTCAAAATTTTCTATCAAAAGTTCTTCGAGAGTATATTCCTCAAAATTCTTTGGAGGAACTCGGTACTTCTTCCGCCACCATAGTTCAAGAGCCCTCTCCCCTGAATTGAGATTCGAGATCGCAATTCTTCGGAGGTTGTCATAGTTGGGTTCCGACTTCCGGAGTCGGTCCAGTCGCTCCTGAAGTGATGGTGGGCGATAAAGATTCATCGATAGAGAAGGGTTCATCTTTGCCTGCCTCTACATCTTTTTCGTCACCACTTGTCAACCTTTCTTTGAAACCGGCTTCATAGGCGAGAACCTTATTGTAAATCTCGCTGATGACATTGCCGTCATAAAGGTCGTAGCCATAGTTCGCTTCTCCCCACCATTTTGGGAAGTCAACGAGTGTGTAACGAAGATGTGAAACTGCTTCGATGAAGTCTGCGACTTCGACTGAGATCGTTTCGAGGTCGCCGGATAGGCGTGCCCGCATAACGTCAATGCGTGCCCTATCGCCTAAGGAAGGTCGCTTGTACTTGAAGTCTCCGTGCCAAATGGCCTTTGACTCAGATCCTTCGATATTTACATGGAACTTGTATTCCATGCTCGGAAGTGTGCTCATAATTTTATCCTTTTGATCGTGTAAGGGTGCATCGCACACCCCGGCCGCTCATGTCGCTGTCGGCTTTGCGTTAACTACCGATCAACCTGCGTTGGACTCATCCGTTGCTTGGCGTGCAACGAAGTTCCAAGTCTCAGTCATGACCCCACGCGCATCGACAGTTGTCTGCCGCGCCTGGATCTTCACTCCGGTCATGAGAAGGATTGTAGCCCCAGTGACTTTGTCGATGAGCACAGCATCCAACTCACCTTGAGTCAGGATCTGTGGGAGCTTGCTCATGATCCCCAATTGTTTGACCGAAGCGTTCGGAACTCTAAAGTTCTGGACACTAAGATCGACTGTGTAGCCGGTCTCAGCATGTTCCAAGACTTCGAGCTTATCGAGAACATTAATCGGCTCATAAGCGATATTCTCATTGTATTGGACTTGCGAAGAGAACCCGACCTTCACGCCTGCTAGCGAGAAAATCGCCTTCGCACCTGTCATCACCGTCGTCATGGCAACACTCCTATGAGTTCAGGGTTCCTCACGCTGATTGACGAATGTCAGCCAAGTAGATCGTGGGCAACATAAAGTCGATCCCCTGAACTGGCGTGATCGTGATATTGATAGCCGCTGTGTTCCCTTCGAGAACGACGGTCAAATCCTTGAATCCCTTCCCATCATTGTTGTCATCGCCGACAATCACGTCTGCATCGAGATACTCTTGGGTCCTAGCAGTGATGAAGTTCGCAATCGCCCCAGCTGAACCAGTCTTAGCCTTAGTTCCAGTGAACACAGCTTCAAGGTTCTGACGAAGATCGAATGCGACAAAGCCAGCGGCTTCGACCACTGAGACCCTGTTGTAAACGAAACTTCCATCCTTACTGTAGGTCGTGTTGCCCACCACTACTCGGAAACCACCTGCATCAACTGGCTCCAAGAAAGTGACGCCAGCCTCGATCATCTCATCGAAGTCGACCTTCGGGTCCCAAGAGCCATCTTTGACGCGCAAGCCATTGCAATTTGCGAACTTGAAGGTCGTCGGCTCACCGACTTCAGAGCCGGCCTGCAAGCCTGCTACGAGACATGCGGTAGCCCATGGCGGAAGGAAGGTTAGAGCCTGGGCTGATTCGCTCAAGACTTCCGTATCCTGGCCTAGGATCGAGACTAGCTCACTATTGAGCGCCCTGGCCGCGTCTTTCAGATCAGCCTTGGAAGCCTGCTTAGAAACATAGCCGTTTCTCTCAGAGCGTCCTTTCACAGACCACATTTTCCGCATGTGCGCATTGGTCGCAACGTTGATCGTGTCGATCGAGACAGAGCCCTTGTCTGCCGAGATCAGCGGCACCACTTCGTTGACCCTAACCCCTTCGAGCTTCGCAAGTGCGTTAAGCCAGTCAGAGTTGGCAGCTGTACCGTCCGTACCACCTGTGAAGTTGACTGCCGTCCCGAAGGTAGCGATTGCGCCTGCGACATTGGACTTGCGTTCCGCATTGACCAGTCCACTAAAGACATTCAGATAGTCGACTGTGTCTTGGATGTCGCGCTTCAGAACGAGTGCCGCATCAATGATCTCAACGTCGGTATAGTAGTCGAGTTCCGTTGCGTTGAGATCCGGGTTCGGCCCGACCACCGTTGCCGTGTAGTTCACGTTCGCATTGATCCGATCGACAAGCTCTTTGACTGTCATCCTAGGAGCCGTGACGCCACTGCCATCGTCAACACCGAGAGTAAGGTCGAGATCATCGCTAGGTGCCCCTGCAACTGTGACCGTGAACTTCCTAGCGCCGAGCGAGTCTTCGATCTTCAACAAGGCGCTGGTCCCTGCGCCCGCGTAGGCAACCGAAACAATGCCGACACCGCCAAACTCTCTATCAGCATCCTCAGACACCGACCCCTTAATGAGCGTGAAGAAACGGCTTCCCTTTACACCACGGTTCGAACCAGCCAGACCGAAAATCGTGTCGGCAGTCGATGCTGGGTCAACCAAGATGTAGCCGTAGTCGAGTGCGGCCGATGTTAGCGTTGCTGAGTCGAGAGTGATATCGACCTTGTTGCCGTTCGTAGTCGCGATGATCGGCTTCGAAGGAGCCCACGATCCAACAGTGTTGAGGTCAGTCTCGACGGCTGTTGCCGTTTCAGCAGCACCACTCAGAGTCGTTGTGTAGGTGTAAGTCGTCCCGTTGATCTTCAGGATCAGGGTCTGACCACCGCCTGTCATGTTGAACGGACCGTCGATAGTTCCGAGGATCTTAGCGTCGGCGTCTGCGACTGTCCCCTCTGCAACGACGAGATTCAATCCGTTCTCATCGTCCCCATAGTTCTTTGACTTGAGGCCAAGAATAACCCCAGGTGTGGGAAAATTGTTGTTCAGGTCAAGAGATGCCTGAGTTGAAGGATTAACCTTCAAAACGACGATCTTGCTTGCACCATTTGCGATTCTTGCGTCATTAGACGGAGCCGAAAGAAGCCCAAGTGCATCTTTGATGGGTCCGGACTTATAACGATCCTTAGCAGCCTGGATTGCAGGTCCGCTAAGCTCATCGATGATACCCGGCTCACCGCCGACAGCCTCCCCAATGATGCCGACAATGCCCGTCGGTTGGAGCGGGAAGCCAGTAAGGTTCTGGACCTTAATGCTTGTGTAGGCTCCTGGCTTACTGATGGCAGCGCCACCGAAATTCCTCTGAATCGACATTTAATGCCTCCTTAAAAGCCCTTGTAAGCCGCTTCCCAGTCCTCGAAAGTCGCAGTCACCATGCCCTTCGCTGCCGGATAGTGCTTCATTCCCTCACGGATATGCTCTGAAATTTTCTTAATGTTAGCATAGACCGTGAACGATATCAGCTTCGCACCCGACTCCCTTTGACCCGATTTTTTCAAGTCTCGGATGTACTACTTCTTCTGCCAATCAGGCATCTTCGAAGCTTCAATCTTCTTGACCTTTGCCTCGACGTCGAACTCCTTTTTAGGAGCCGCCTTTGCAGAAGGACCCTTGCCAGTGGTCTCGCTAGACTGAGGCCCAGTGGCGTCGGACACACTCGTACCAACAGGTTTCTTGCCCATCTCACCCTCCATTGACGTCCACGTTGACCTCGAAGTCAGTGATCATGACATCTTTTTCGCGCTCGACTACGTCGAAGTGCTCGGCTGTCACAGTCATAAACCGCGAGAACATGTTCTGTGGCAAAAAGTCATTCAGACGAGATAGATCGCTCGCCCTGAATGTGATGTTGAAAAGACCGTTCTCTTGGCCAGGAATCCGTTGCAGGTCCGACTTGAAAGCACTCAGCAGATAGGAAGCCAGATAGTAAAGGTACTTGACCTTATCAGGGCTCCCTGTCGCATGAATACCGACCAGGATCTGGGATCGGGTCGGGATGTATGCTCTCTGCTGTCTATCAATGATATTGCCAAGTGTGTCGAGTGTGTCGATGGACCCGGAGTAGTCATCGAGCCCCGCATCTTGGACAATCTCCTCCTGGCCCTGGAGATTGAGAGATATAGCCGGAGCCTCCATGTCATCGACAGGGAAGGACTGGAAGATGTCGATCTCTGTTTCACGGATGTATTTTGCGATCTCGTCGATCTTGCTCTGGCCGTAGCGGGACTTCAGATAGTCATTCTTCAAATGAGCGTAGACAAGATCAGGCGCCCTAGCTTCTTCACGGAACCATTTGAGGCCCCTCTCGAAGAATATCTCGAAAATAAAATCGACCGGGAACACACCTGTGACGCAACTCTCTGCGCTTATGGCGGGCGGCGGAAATTGAGTTAAGGCCGTATTCATGCTGCGCTCATGATCATGTCGATGATCCGTTCTGACTCTTTATCTACGTATCTCCCAACCTCGGGAAGGAGATGGGCTCCGTCGAGCCCAGGATGAATCCAGGAGTCCTCGGGAGACTTCTCGCTCATGACCCTGAATGTCATAAGCATTGACGATCCTTTTCCCTTGTTCTTCTTCTGGTACCTAGTCAAACCCTGGAGGAACGGATGTACTGGAGCATTGCTCGGTACTCGTCCGGCAGCACCTTCTATCACCTGACCTGTCGCTGACTTCAGCATCCTATCGAGTCCATATGCCTTTACCGTCTTCTTCAGCTCTTGCTTTAGATTCTGTTCAACGGCTTTCCCAGTGTACTGAAGACGAGGCGAATTCCCTGTGGAATGGCGGAACGGAATGACCGCGTATCTGAATCCTTCTTTGCTTATCTTCGCCTTCGATCCTCCCAACCATCCTGGCCGAGACGACTTCATGTCGAAGCTGCTCATCCCAAATTCAAAATTATTCGCCATTCTTCCTACAAGTTGTACTTCGTATTCTGGCTGTCCGCCAATATTTGATTTACCAAAACTCTCGGCTTGCCTGAGACCCTGGACGTAGGCGTCACGGGATGTATGAAGGCGAGCCTGAGCCAATCTGATCCACTCAGCTTGAGCTGCCCTGGCAAGACCATGGACCGCCTCCTTGAAGGACTCGACAACACCCTCTTCTAAGGTGTCAACGTTGTGACCCATATCCTGGAGCTTCAATTTAAAGCTTACGGTCACTTCCCTCTTTCCTCGCCAAGAAATCCCATCGGATATGAGCCTGTTGTGGTAGTGGAGTCGGCGTCCTTTCCGGACGTCTCAGATCAACATAGTAGTTTCTCGTTTCGTGCATGAGTTCTAAGACTCTGAATGTCGGTAGAACCGGATAGAGAACCGAGTAGAGCTTGCCTGTCTTTGGCTTGTTGCTTGACCAGACGATGGATCTCGATCCGTCTTCAAGCTGGAAGTCGTTACCGAGCACAAACCTGTTTCCATAATGGTCAATTATAAGCGTCTTATTGTTGACCTCAGGGCAGCTGCAATACGGATATCGCAGGATGTCCTCTGTGCCATCACCTCTTTTAATGAGTTCGTTATATTCAGTGGCGAAGTCCAACATCTCGATCCGATACCAGTAGGACACTCTCACACTGTTCCGGAACGAGGCCAACGCGTCTTTGACATCGAAAATACCAGCCTGGTCGAAGTCCTTGTCGAGCTTCACTGACTGGATGAAGCAATAGTCCTCTACCGCTTCATCTTCTACGTCGATCGCCAGGATGCCCTGACAGAGAGGACAGTTCAGATCGTGATTCGTAGAATCGACCTCGACGAAATCACCTGACCGACGAGGGCAGACGATCGAGGGCGTCACTCGCACGAAAGAGCCGTGATCGGTAATGAGCCGATTGAAGTTCTCTGGCGTTAGGAGAACTTTCGGTGGAGGCGTTGATCTTTTAGACCTGTTGGACATCTAAGCAGCTAGCCTATAAATGAAACGGTACTTCTCTTTCTCGACTACCTTGACAAGCCTTTCAACTTCCGCCTGCTCTCTCTCGGTGCGGTCGCACTTTTTGGCCCGACTCCAGACAGCTCTCTTATGGAACCTATTCCCGAAAGCGTCTTCGTAGTGATAGTTCGCCCGCGAGACTCCAGCCTCTAGGAAGTTGGAGGCCTTATAGAGTGTCCCTGTGTGACCCTCTGTGGAGTCAGCATAAGTGACGACAGCTTTGTACTTAGAGAAGCCCTTCAGATATTTGATCGTCTTGGCAATCAGATAGCTTCCACTATTCTTTGGCATTCCCTCATGAATGAACATCCTGGATAGCTCCAAAACATCCCCATTCTCATATCCCAGGGATGCGGCGATGTTCTGTCTGGAAGGCATGGAGAAGATGACTATGCCATAGGAGAAACCGTTATGGACTAGGCCGAATGAGAACTTCGGCTTGGGGCACGTATGCGTGTAATGGTTTTTAATTATCTTGTTCTTGGCATTGGCGTAGTCGATAAGCTCAACTCGGAAGTCGCGTAGCTTCAAGCCAGCGACCCTGGAAGAAACATCAAGGCCGACATGATAGTCCAGACCCTTCGACTTAGAGATGTCGCTGTGGATCTTCATGTGACAGCGACGACACAGGAGCATCAGATTCTCGATGTCATTGTTCGTCTTGTCGGTGTCTATATGATGCACAACCAGAGAGTCTCCAGCATCACACCTTACGCAGCGGTTTCTGAAAAGCTCTCTGACTGTCCTTCTTAGTTCCTTGGAGAACTCAGGACCGTAGACTGACGGATGGCCGAGTCCTTTGTTCCATGGCTTTGATCCCTCTGGAAACCAGCCCTGGTTCTTATTCATCGAAGAGGCATTCGATCGACGATCGTCATAGTCCCCTTCTTCCCACTTTTTCTTGACCGATTTCGACGTCGAAACTGCGCTCTTCAAGATACGCTCATCGGTATCCTTGGAGAGTCCCTTGTTCCACGGATCATCAGTATTGAGATTGTGACCCATGATGAAATCGTTGTAGCCGACATAGCCTGGCTTCGAAGACCATGGCGTATCCTGCCCACAGCCACACTTACATTTCGTCTGCTGGAGGCCATAAACACGGGCCCAGAGGGCCGCTTTCTCAATCTCTGGATGCTTCCACGCAAAATGCTTTCCGAGGCCTCTACACGACTTGCCGAGATAGCCGCATTCAGGACATCTGAATTCAACAGACAAGTTTTCAGACTTGATCAGCACTAGGCGACCACCATTTCAATGCCCTTGTAGTTTCTTCTCAACAAAGAGACGGTCTCTTTGATCTGCTTCTCGTATTGGATGATACGTGCACCATAGCCGGCATTCGTCGCTGAAGAGGTTGTCCCAAGCGACTCACTCAGTCCATCGAGAGATACTGACTTGCTTGCGATACCAGCGCCAGCGATCAGGTCACCTGCGATATTAAGAGGGCCGATTGATGCCTTCATGCCGATGAGATGGAGGATGTCCTCAGGGATTTCCCCATCCTTAAATCCCGCCTCATAGTCGACCTGGATGATGTGTGGGACGTAGTCTCGACCGCTATAGAGCAGAGGAAGGAACGAACCTCCCTGGCCGATAAGGATCGCGCTGAAGCTCCCTTGAGTCGGGATCAGGTTGACCTGACCGGCGACGGACTCAATCCGATACCATTCATCATCAAATGCTAGTAGCTCAGTTGTCAGTGGGAAACGTATGGCGACCTTGGAGACAGACCGTACTGGGAAATTTAAGAGCTTTACGAATGCGAAATTCGCATAGTCATCCCAGTAATAGTCATGTGACTCGCTAGATATAGAGGTCGGGAGAATGATGACATTAAGCTCGCGCTCTACCCACCTCGTTGCCGACTGAATGTAGAAGTCGATCGCTTCATCAGGGAGATCAACTCCATCGTCGGTCTTTAAATTCACGCCATGTAAGAAGGTGCTCTTGACGAAGTCAGCGTCGATGACCTGTTCGTCGCTGCGAGGGCGGATGTTTGCTGCGTCGGCCATCTGTCCCTACTCGTAGGAGAGTTCGATAGTATATTTCCTTATCCGCTCGAACTCTGAACATATACTGTTGTGCCATTCAAGTTTCAGTCGAGAAGCCTCTTCTTCGGTTATATCGAAAAAGAATTTAGCCTTGCCACGTTTGACTATCTCGACCTTTTTGATTCTGTGTCCGCCCGCTTCACTCGTTTGGAGATATGCCGCGAACAAATAATTCAAAGTGACATATGGCTTCGTCACCTCAGCCTTGCCAGTTGTGCCTTTCCTCCTGCCGTCGAATACACTTCGAGTCTCTTCCATAGCTTGTCTGTCCTGATAATGACCGGAGTGTTTGGCGGGACGAGGAAGTCACTTCCATCAGGAGTAGTAGTCCCAGACTCAACAGCCAGGGCGATATTCATCTCAACGGGAGAGATAAACCGATAGACAGCGTTGTGAACAAGATCGAATCCGTCCACGCTAGCTGCCCCGACTGTCACGTTGACCGGCTTGAGATTCCTCGTCGGAGAATTCGGATCATCTAAATAGAAGTCGGGATCAACAGTCACAACCCGCTTAGCCTTCGAATGTGCAGAGTGCTCTCTGAACTCAACGGCTGTATCGGTGACTAGCTCTTCCGGCTTGTATTCCCGAACCATGCTTATTCTCCGCTAAGAGCTTTCTGGATCGCCACGATGACCGACTTGCGCTTCTTGCCTTTGTTCTCTTCATCGAACCAGGCATTGAGGACACCTTCGTCGTCTTCTTCTTCGATCAGCTGGATCGCATCTTTGACGTTGAGTTCTCCGAGATCCTCAATTTCGATCTCTTCTACATCGTCCTCTTCGTCTTCTACTACTACCTCAGGTTCCAGCGTCGAAACCGTCTTAGGAGCAGGTGCAGGCGCCTCCTTAGGCGCCGAGGATTGAAGCTCAGGGTGAGCTTTAAAGTATTCTTCCGACGTGAGAAACCCACCAGCCCGAAGAGCTTCGTAAGTCTCTTCACAATCGGCGACGACATAGCCCTCTTTATCAACTTCAAGAGAGCCTCCACTGGCCAAGGCCAATTTTGCGCCTGCCGCCTTGGGATTAATCAGCTTCATTACTGTCTCCTAACAGAGGGGAGAGGCTCAAGGCCCCTCCCCATCAAGGTCATTTAAGTACCCGATTACGGGCCGACAAGATCAGGCACATTCAGGCGACCGATGTTTTTGATGACCACGAATCCCCTGGGCCGGAACACGATCGGAGTGTTGTAGTAGAGCTGCATCCAACGGATGGATGAAGCAATGGTTGCCAGCGGGAACTTGAGCATAGGACTCAGCTCGCGGAGCGTGAGAACCGACTCGTCCATCTGACCGAGGTAAGCGCGACCGAGACCCGGGAGTTCTTCGTTCCCATCCAGGTAGATCGTGCTAGCACCAGCGCTGGCGATTTCTTTGACGAAGAACCGCTTACCGGCTACACCGTCTGCGAGACGGCTCCGATAAATACGATACCCGGAAGTATCATCGTTGCCGGAGACAGCACCTTTCGTGATCGTCAGCTTGACCTCAGCGGAAGCTGGGGCAGCGACAACAGCGTCAGCACCGCCTACGGTTTCGCCGGAAGTACCAGACTTCGAGATCGCCACTACGGAGTAACGATAAGTGCCATACTCGGTCGGCTTGAAACCACGACTAGTGGTCACAGCCTGGACAGCTACAGCGACAGTTGCCGGAGCGGTCGGGCTGGCAGCATTGGCAGCCGTTGTCGGCGCAACTTCGTCAGTGCGCAAGAAGACGTCCGGACGGAGTTGGATGATCCCGCCAGAAGTCTTGACCTTGTCGCTGTTGAAGCCGGTCGTCATGTCTTCGCCGACAGGGATACCGTAACGTCCTTTGGAGAAGAACCCTACGTTGTAATCCCGGTGGTTGACGTGCGACAGATAGCAGGTCGTCGGATACATATAGTTGTTCAAAAGAATCCGAGACGACTCAGCAAAGATGCCTTCAGTGAGCGGCTGACCACGAAGGTCGATGATGTGCTCTTCAGAGACATCCGGCAGCCCGTCACCAGCAGTATCGGCATCGCCGTAGCCATCAACAAGCTGCTTCTCTAGTCCATTGAAGGACTGGGAAATAGTCTCAGAATTTCCGTGGAAAAGATTCTCCTCTATCCTTTCCAGCATCCACATGGCGCCGTTCTTCGTTTCCAAAGCAACAACGTTTCCGTGAGCCGGGCGAACCAACAGCATAGGGTGCGTGATCTCACGGGTAGTCCCCATGAACTTCACGAACTGGATTTTCCGTTGGTAACTGGAATCCTGAGTCTGAGGGAGACCGCCTTCATTGATGAAGAAGTTCCCCTTGCCACCATACTTGCTGAGTAGGTTGTACTCTTCGGCGGTGTTGTACGCCTTGCTCTTCGGAATATCGTTGTAGAAGACGATATTCTTCATCATATAACTGACGATTTTGAGGGTCGCGTCCAGGGCCTCAACCCTAAGAGCACCACCATCGGACTGGGTTTGGGGGCTCGTTGCGAACCCCGCGGTTAGAGCTTTCTGCAATTCAATCACGTCACGGGCGTTACTGACGCCGAATCCGTGGCCGTGATCCTCAAACTGTCGTGGGTCGATCACCGGATACATAGATCACTCCTCCTTGATTCGGTCTTACAGAACCGCCCGCAGCTTACTATCAAGCTCCGGGGGAACATAGTTGTAGGTTTCGAAATTGATGACATCCTCAGGTACTGCGTCGCCCTTTCTGACGAGATCGCACATGGCTTCAGAGATCATCGACTTCTGAGTGACTGGCGGCTTGCCAACCAGGGACTTGTAGATCCCTTGGCCTTCATTGCCAGTAGCCTCAGCCGTTGCATTGGGGTCAGCGAATTGTCGTGTGGCAACCTCAGACTTGGCTACGTTCTGGATAGCCGTCTCTGACTTGGCAACCGTTGCCGGAGTGTTCTCCAAAACACCAATGCGTTCGCAAAGGGCCTTGAGCACCACGCCGATATCACCCATTGACTTCTGAAGTCCGTCGACTGCATCGGTCAGCTCTTCATGACGATCATCAACCGCCATGTCCGACTTCACCATGAAGTCGCGCAGTGCGTCGATCCGCGCTGCATTGTGATCGGTGAGAGACTTGAGAAAATCGCTCACTTCGATCTTCGCCTCGACTTCCGGCGGCAAGCCTTTCCTGAAGTCGTCCGGGGCTTGTCGCTCGGACTTCATGGCCTTCTCCTTCCTTTTCTTATTGCCATACTTATCGCACATATCATCGCCAGGAGCCTTGAGACTCCCGTCACCTCCACCATTTGCCGCACCATTTGCGGAGTTCAAATCTCCGTCGGTCGGAACTCCGTCACCTTTTGAGACTTCATCGTCCGACAAATAGTTCAGAGATTTTAGTGCAGCCCTTACATCTTCTCTATCGATCTGACCCTTCTTTACCTTGCGCTTCCCATACATGTCCTTGTCGTACATGTCCTTGTCGTACTTCTTGCCTTTTCTATACATGTCTTTGTCGTCGTACATGTCCTCGTCATCCTTGTCGTACTTCTTGCCCTTCCCGTACATGTCCCTTTTCATGCCCTTATCGTGCATGTCTTTTCCATACCGCATCTCGTCCTCCTAGACGGTCAATTCAATTTTCCCAAGCTGTGCCTTGATTCCCGCCACGTCCAAGCCTGAGAACAAAGTTGCAGCGTCGGTCGCAGTCTCGATCGCATCCAAGATCGAATTCAACTTGTCGATGATCTCGTCTTGTTTGTTCAGCATTGCTCTAGTCGTTTCCTCAGGACTATCGAAGATGATAGGCCCTTTGGCTTCTGCCGTGGTCAAACGACCGACGTCCGTTCCCGAAGTGCTCATTAGGCGACTCCCTTCGATTTCAAGATATGATATACAAGCTCAATCGCTGCCTCATCATCGAAGTCAGGATTGAACTCTTGAACCCATGAACATGCTTTTTCGAATTCTTCAAAGGTAGGCAGCGACAGAGACTTTGCGATCATCGACATGTAGCTGAGCGTTTTCTTTTTCTTTCGCTTGTCACGATCGCTTTCGAGTGACTCTCTACCAAGAGCAGCGCCATTCGACTGAGCCGCTGGTCCATTCGCACCGCCTACTCCGGCAGCGAGAGATTTATAGGCGATATTTTCGTCCACAAAAGACTTCGTGAGGACGTCCCAAGTGGCTTCGGTATTCACAGGGCAATTAGTGATTGCAACGTTGCGGATCGTGGCCTTCTCGATCCGCTTCCCCTTGCGCTTAATGACGCGGCCTTCGATTGAGAATCCAAGACGCTTGTTAGGAGTCTGTTGGAGAGCCTTAGCTAGATCCCAGATATCATCGGATCGCTTCGTCCCCTTCAGGATATAGCCTCTTGTGATCCAGCCAGTCACCCCATGCCCGCCCTTGGCGATGAGATTGTCAGAATAGGAGACTTCTTCGGGATAGCCCACAATCGCAGAAGTTGACTGATCATGGTTGTCGTTGAAATGGTCATGCTGAAGGAAGGGTGCGAAGTCCAGTCCCTTCGCAAAAACCTCTTCGCCTTGCCTGTCTACTGAGGGAGTCGACATGATCCCACGAATCTGACGTGAGTTGTATGCCTCTTCGTTGTCGCCCTTGATGAAGTCGACTTCTGGATTCCAAACGCGAAATTCGTTTTCGCTGATGAAGAAATTAGGAGCGATACGCATCTTAATTCCAAATAAAAAACGGAGCGGTGGCCATGGTGGCGCAACCTACTCCGTCAAGTACGAGTCTTTGGTTGAGTCTTGAACTCTTATTCTACGGTATCTTTCCCAGATTTTGCAATATTATTATCTACCTCGTAGGTAAATTTCATATCGATCGATCGGAGAATGTCCATACCGATTGGAACCTCTGTGCCGCAAGACTTACAGACCGCGAAGAAGCCATTCTCGTTCCAAACGCACAGCTTGGCCCGCATCTTTACCTCCCCTCTAGGGTAGGATTTGATGATCTGACCAGAGCATTTCTCGCAACAAATGTTGACCTCAGGCGCGGCGCGCCTGGAGTATGTGCTCGATTTTTTCAATTTTAGACTTCCGCAGGTCAATGAAGATTCCCTCAGATTTCCTGATGATCTCTCCTGGAACATACTTAGCATCACTGTCGATATAGAGACTGAACGATTTCGACGTCGAAACTGGAGCCTCGTCCATCATGATCTTAGTCAGAGCAACTGGGTCGATGATCTTCGTTTTGATGAGCTTCTTCAATTGCTCGTCACTTAATTGACGCTCGCCTTTGAAGATATCGGCATGGGTCAAACCGATCTGGCTTAGCTTCCCGGCTGGTATATCAATTAGGTTACCCGGTCCACCACGCATTTGTACATACTTCCTGAGCGCTCTTAGTATATGGGACTCACCATAGGAAGATTGTGCACCGAGGTCTACATGACTTCCTGTGACCCGCTGACCCGGGGAAACACCGCCGTATGAGCCTTCGCCTCGCTGCTTTACGGTGTAGACCCAGACCGGAAACAAATTGATCGGCAACCATTCAGGAGGAAGCTGTGGCTTTCCGTTGCTGCCGATGGTCATTTGTTGGAGTTCAAGAGGGACCCCTGCCCTCCCTCTCGGATTGATCTCTCGGATACTCGCAGCCTGCTCTGGGTCCATAGTCGCCAACTCTCGGAGCGAGACGAGATCACCGAAAGTCGGGACCTCATTTTCAGAATGGGCATCGACCCAGGAAGGCTTTAGATAAGGACGCAGTCGCGCCATTTGTTTCGCTGCATAGCCACGGACAAAACGCTCGACCTCTGGATCAATTGGATCGTTGTCCAGGACCTCGTCGACAGTGTGGAACGTACCTCTCTCGAAGTGATCCTTCGCTTTTGAGAATGGAGGATCGCCAGCCTCTCTCTCCTCGTTATAGTGGCGCTTGAGGATCTTCATCTTGTCGGCCTTCGACAACAAGGCTCCAGTCGACTCTTGAGCTTTCAGGCTATTTATCGCCGACATCATATGAGAGATCGACTTGCTACGCTCTTCGGTCAGATCGTCTTTGATACGACCGAATATCTCTGTTGCTCTTTCAAGATATGGGTTGCCACCATTCGCTTGAGTCTCAATAGCGCGACGGACGATAGCTTCTGAACGAGCGAAGTCGGGATCAGCCTCAGAGAGAGCCCTGGACTGTTCAGAGTTAGGATTCGACTCAGCCAACTTGACAGCGCGAATGTCACTTGCGAGACTTGACTCTCGCTTCAGATCAACCCCGTGTCCCGAACTCAGCTCTTCGAGGATTTTACTGAGTTCTTTTTTTCTTTCTCGATCCTCAGGTGACTCTTCGACAGCTTGCTGTTCAGATTCATTCGAACGGGCTGGAGCTTCTTGCCCAGTTTGTTCATTTTCATTCGTTTGAGTGGGAGCTTCTTGCCTAGTCGATCTTCGCCTCGACCTGCGTTGTGGCCTCTCTTGAGGAGCAGGAGTCGAGCTTGAAGATTCCGGCTGCTCGGGAGTTCGAGAAGTAGGTGCGCCTGCCCTGTGCTGATTGTAGCTCGGATGGGAGACATCTTCGTGAGCCGCCTCTTTTAAATGATGCTGCTCAAACCCATGATGACCTCCGCGATTCCTGGCGCGGGTCAGGTTGGAGTTCGTTATCCCATAGTTCCTAGCGTTAGTTCCTACTATCTCTCTGATCTTTGCAGGAGAGAGATTGTGGACCCCCTCGCGGCGGCCAGCGATCAAACGCTTAAGATGCTCACGTTTGGCGGCCTCATGGAGCGCACCTTCTGCCACAGAGTGACTTCCGTTCGGGAGTTCGTAGATATACTTGTAGTTTCCAGGAGTCCCCTCCCGGTACAAATACTTCGCCCCTGACCTTCTAGTCCCTCTCTGTGCCATCATTCACTCCTTGTCTCGCCCGTATAGGCAAGGACAGCATCCCACTTGACCTTCGACTTGTCCTTTTCTCCGAGTGAGGAGAACTTGCTTTCCTCTACCACCTGCCCGGTCTTGAATCCTCTGACCGGTTCGGTTGCTACTCGCTTCTTCACGAAAGAGAAACCCTCTGGCAAAACATAAAGCTGACAGTGACACCATGGGTGGACAGAGCCGATCGTTGGCTGCCAATCAGGAGCCTTCATCCCGATATTCGACTCGGCTAGCTCCGTCATTTTGAATATCTTAGGAGTAACTCCGTCGACATCGAGGTAGAGCTTCTTACAATACTTGCAGGCATCCGGTGCCGGTCGTTTGAAAACAAGCTGGTCTCCTCCGGATGGTGACTTATCCCTGATCTCCTGATAGATCCCGTTCTGGATAGCCGTGTTCATCTCTGTATGAGCTACACGCTGCCAGTCTCTTGTTCTATCGTCAAGCGTATCGAATAGTCGTGTCTTTAGCTCGCTTGTCGTTTCTCTGTTAGCGATAGCCTCTGACACACCCTCCTGAACCTTACGAAGAGCCTCACCCGATGAGCGGGCCGACATAGCCCTGACATCTCTGATCGCCATGTCACGGATACCGGAAATGTATTGGCCAGCATGTTCGGTCGCGTAGTCGATAGACTGCTGCTCTACTTCGGTCAGCGGTATTCCATTCTTGTTCACGAAAGAGAGAAGCTCATCGTAACTTATGCTACGCGCCGACGGGGGCATGAGGGCCAGGACCTTGCCTAGAATAACCGGGTCAGCGACCAGATTCCTGAGGTTGTTACGGACCAAACCTGAGGCACTGAGTTCTTCGATCTCTGCTGGAGTTAGCGCACGCTCGCCTAGCGCCTCATACGTAAACCGAGTGAAGCGCTCTTTGATGATGTTGGCGATGGCCTCAATTTGAGTCTTTGTCAGGGACAACTTTTGACCTATGCTTTTGCATCATTTTGTAGAACTCAGGATCTTCCTTCTCCCAGAACTTACCGGAAGACTCCAAGAAGGCCTCTTGGAATCGAGGATCTCCGTCAAGCAATCCCTCTGGATAGTCCTCGCCTGGCTCCTTCTTCTCCGTCATGCGGATCTCCTTTCTCTGTCGTAGGCGACCCTATAGGCTCTGACGACCAAGCGCCGTTGAGTCTGACTCAGACTAGCTCGACTCTCCGTATAGAAATCACGCAGTCGGCGGGCATCCCAATCTCGATATCCCCTTGGCAGACGGGTGGGGCCTGGCAATGGCGGCTGACCTTGAGTAGATCCACCACTCTCTTGTCGCTCTCGATATTTCTCGACCAGCTCCTGGAACTCAGGCTCTAGCTTCTTCCAAGTCTCTCGACGCATCTGTCGATAGTCCTCGAAGAAACGATAGGCTGGGTTGTCACCATTCATCTCGTCCATTTCCATGGTCCCATACCAGTCCTTCTTAAGAAGGAACGCCTTGCCGAGGTGGATCTTCTCCGTCTGTCCATTGATATCCGCCTCTACGTAGACACCTGGGTCGAACGAAGAAAAATGGCATGGGAGCTTGAACTTTTTCAAATCACTAGCGGTCAGATTTACGCCATGCTCGGCACAAAACTCTTTGAATTTACGCCTCATGTAACTGAGGTCATCTTCGTCGGAGAATTTAAATCCCTGGTTGGCCCAGTTGTATCCGCCTACGTCACAGTTGGCATGAACCTCAATACGACCTTGCGGAGAAAACTCCTTCAGCATCTTTACTTGATTCTTATTGATCAGCGCACCCAATTTGACCGTATTCCTCGCTTCCGGCTTGATCAAAAGAAGGTCGTTACTGATGGTCACCGAACCATCCTCCTTAAGTATCCATCTCCGAGTCCAGCCACGTCCAGGGGTGCTATTGCCCTCTCTTCCAGTCATAAGATTGCCATCTGCATCATAAGCAGCGAGCCGCATCTTTACCGAGTCTCTGCCGACTCTAAGATCAACTATCTTGACCGTGACTCCATGTTCTTCGAAATTGTATGGGAAGTCCTCTGCTCTCAACGACTTTCCATCAGCCCGTGAGCCAAATGCCTTAGTGAAGAACTTTTGCAACTCAATGACTGTCTCTGTCGAGATCGTCTGGTTTGATATAGAGCGGATGTAATTGGCCATCGAACCAGAGAGTTCTCTCTCGGCTATCTCCCTTGCCTGTTGCGCTCGTTCACGCCGGGAGTACTCTTCGTCCATCTTTTTTCTACGGTCGTCTTTTGTTTTCTCCATGTCGCGAGAGAGCTTTTGCGGATCGAAATTCCTGTACTTCTCAGGCAAGTCTTCCGTTGCAAGCCCGCGAGGCATGATCAACTCATCGAGAGTCTTCTTGTTGTCAGGGTTGATCCCGAGAGACCTCAAATAGTCTGTCGCTGGTTTATGGCCGAGTTCGTGTGCTCTGATCAGGAGCTTCAGTTTTTCAGGTGAGTGCTCTTCAATCGACTCGACGAGTTTCTTGGCTGGCTTATGACCTAGCTCGGCGGCGCGATGGATCTTGTTGACTGCTTCTTCTGGGATCTCTCTCGGATGAGCATCTGGCTCATGGTAGATATAGACCCACTTCCCGCCGCGCCTGTACTTGCGGATGTACTTATGACCGATCCTGTCAGCCTTCATAAGGTCGATAAAGAGTGGGTCAGCCTTTTGGAGCCCTATGGCCCTGAGAACGACGTTCTTCGGACTATGAAGATTCTCTTCTATCTCTTTCGGTAGGCCATCCTTCACATCGACCCACTGCCATCTCTCTACTTCTTCGTCTGGATCATTCTTGATGGTGATCTTGCTCTCATCGGGTGTCACGCATTGGAAGGCATGAATAATGAGATTGCGACCTGTGAAAGTCGTGACCGGCTCGGAACAGATCGGATAGAGGCCAGATGCTTGGATGCCAGCCTCTTCGTAAAGCTCTCGAAGTGCTCCGTCATGTGGAGTCTCGCCCTCTTCTAAGTGACCACCGGGAAGCGTCCACTTCCCGTTGTCTTTTCTCTTGCCCATAAGAAGTTTGCCGTCATTCGTCATGACAGCTATAGACGCGACCTCTGCCTCAATCGTCATTTGAGCACCTTCTCAATATCTGACTTTATGTCGTCGATCATTTTCTTGAAGGCAGAATCCCAGTGATCGAACATTGAGTTCGCTGCTGGCAGGATAAACTTTCTAGGAGCGACTGCTGGCTTCTCGGCAGTGTAGACAGAGTTGCGGACCTTCCTCGCCTTGACCACCACATCGAGACCGTGATGGTCTCCGATCTCAACGAGAGCCTTTGAGATATCCTCGCCTTCGTCTTTTTCAATTCTGATTCTCAAAGCAGGTACTCAAGCGTTTCGGATTTCTGAGTCTCTTCGCCCTGTCCCTTGAGACGGGCTAGCTCCTTCTCTAGGTCTTCTGTGCTCATGTTCTGATAGTCAGGCTCCTCCTCAGGAGCCTCAGGAGCCTCAGGAGCCGCTGCTTGGCCTTCTTGGCCCTCTGGGACTATCCCAGCCTCGGGAGGCGCTCCTGGTGCCTGTGGGCCGCCCTGGTTGCCCATCGTCGTTAGAGCCGTCATAAACTCTTGGGCCATGATGATATCGCCAGGCCCCTTCATCTTGTCGATCTCGGGGAGAGGGTCCATATCGTACTCAGCACGGATCTCGTTAATCGTCTTGAAGGTCTTGACCTGCTTCCCAGCGAGATCGACCGCTTCGTCTTCTTTATTGGCTAGTGGGAACTCGAACTCGAAGTCAGGATCAATTCGCCAGATGAGATAGTCATTCATCATCGAGGCGATGAAACGAAGAAGCGGAGCTAGGCCCTTCTCTTTCGAAAGACCGATCCGATGATCTGAGTCGCCTTGACCGAGACCACCTGTCCCTGCCGAACCCATGGACTGTCGAGAGATGTCAAAGCCGATTTCGATTGGGTCGATCTGGTACACCGAACACATGACCTTGATCAGATACTCGGTGTATTTGCCCCACTCCATCTCTTTGTTGGTCTGGTGGAGCGACTGCCAGTTCATCTTCCCGTCTTTCCCGAGAGCGATGATGGGAGTCTTCCAACTATTCTGGACGCCAGATACCTGCTGGTGCCACTGTCGTCTAAAAGCCTCAAGCTGGTCGGGAGGGATGACCCCCTCAAATGCAAGAAAGCCTTTAATCGCAGAACCGTTCGAGAAGAACCGACGGTTGTAGGTGTCAGCATTCATATGGGCTGTCAGCGTAGTGATCAGCATCTCGATCTCAGAGAACCCGTATCCGTTCGCTAAGAGATCGGTCCTAGGGTTTCTGATCCCAAATGCCATCTCCCACTCGTCATAGCTCGCACGGATCGTGCCCTGGACTACCTGGACGAAGCGGGGATACTTTGCGATTGCTACGTTGTCTTGTGGCCCCACGACCTGGGGAGACATGAAATTCTCGCCGTTGCGGGCAGCCTCTTTGTCATAGCCCGCGAACATGCTTTCCCGCTCTTTAAGATCCGGGACTATTCGAATAGTCGAGGCGTCAACGGCAAGGAACTGTCCCGGTAGGCCGTTGCGACGAGGGACTATCTCGAAATTGACCTGGTCATAGCTCAGCGTATCTCGAACTATCTTCCTTAGGAATGTCTCGAAACTATCGCGCCTCTTGATTAAGGGAGTGTCTTCGAATGTCTCAGGATAACCGCATGTCGAGATAAAAGACTCAAGCTCTTTGATCTTCTTGCGAGCAATCCTGGAAGGCTTCGCTTCTTTGTCTCGCATCCTGACTTTGAAACCATTCTGGAAACGATTTTGCTGGACCACTGATTGCCCAGCGATTTGATTTTGACGGGTCAGGATGATTGCAGAGAGCACAGGATCAGCGACTGAGACTTGCTTGGCTCTTTCATAATCGAGGAATGAGAACTTCTCTTTGTAGCCATAGTTCATCGTGTTGTAGGACCATGGGTCCGTTAACGATGACTTGAACTGAGGGTCGGAGCGACTAGGAGGCGAAAGAAGTCCCGCCTTCACTAGCTCTCCACGCACGGGAAGAATCTCTTCCCGGATGAAGCCGACCGCATCGGTTAATATCTCTCTGACCAGGCCCATCAAAATGCCTCTCTACTCGAACTGCATTCCACCGCTCTTCATCATCTCGATCAAAGCAGCGTCGGTTTCCGAAGTGGCTGCGACTGTCTCACCCTGGATCTGGAGATTGGACTTCGAAAACTCTTGATTGGTCGGAGTGGAACCAGCAGGCGCTTCGGATGCCTTGGGGTGACCGTTTTCTAAAGCGCCCTTGTTGAATGCCTCGACCACTAGTTGATCGGTCGACTTGCTTAGCTGATCGTTCCACCCTTCATGGTTGGAGATACCAGAGGATGACTCGCCCGCTAACCTCTGGAACTTTTGCTCCCCGAGTTCAACGAACTTCCCGAGAGCCTGGTCTATCTCCGCCTTCTGAGCCTTGGCGATAGAGAGTTGGCTATTCTCAGCGCTTCCCTGGAGCAGAGCATTGTATCGGTCGACATACCAATGGCCCGAGCTTGGGCCGAAGTCGAAGATCACACCGCCAGGTCCTGACTTGACGACTCCAGGTTGCGGCTGGGGTAACACCCTGACTACAGCTGGTTTCGACGTCGAAATTGACTGCACTTCGCTCTTGCGGATCTGGTCTGCCAATTCAGAGAGAATGCTCATCGTCCACTCTTGATCAGGTCGTTGACTGCCTCGGCAGCTGACTTTTTGGCGAACTTCTTATGCTCTGCGGCAGACTCTTCGTCCTCTTCCTCGTCGCGCTTGTCCTCTTTAGCCTCACGCTGCCAATCCTTGCCCTCCTCAGCCTCATGCTCTTCAAGATCCTTGACTCTCGACTCGATATCCCTGCCCTTGCAGAGCCTGTCCAGAGAAGTAGAAACGCTCATGGTGTCCTCCAGTTTCGACGTCGAAATTAGTCAAGAGCCTTCAGGGTCAACCTGTCGTCACCTTCACAGGCATCAAGAGACTTCCCGGTAAAATTATTGTGGGGATAGGGAGGATTGTGAGTCGGCGAATTAAGCAGGTCGATACTCTCAACACTCTTTAAATAGTTGAGGACCTCTTTGTCAGCGTCACTTGAAAACTGCTCACCGTGAGTGTTAGCAAGCCACTCGCTCCCATATGCTTTTGAAAGAGCGTCGACCAAGATCGGAGCGAGAGACTTCTTAGCCGACTTCTTGGATTTCTTCTTTCTTCCCGCTGCTGCCATACGTTGAAACTCGGCCTTGCCATACTTCTTGCGGCCGATCGCGGCTGCCACGGCATCCGGGTCACTGACCTTGCCCTTTTTGCCGATCTCTTTCGAGAGCTTCTTGAAGCCGATATAGCCCTTCGAAATGTCTTCGCCTGTCAGTCTGGAGAGAGCGCCAGAGATGGACTTGTCCATGCCCTCGTCTTCTTCGTCGTAGTCCATCTCTTTATCGTCTTCGTCCTCGTCAGGTTCTTTATCCTTGCCATCCTCCATCTCTTTATCGACAGCCTTCTTCGCCTTGATGATGGTCGGATGCTCGTTCAGGTCGACCGAAGTCCAGGGGTCTTCTCCCTTAGAAATCATCGACTGAAGATGATTCGACTCAGGGTCTGAATTCAATCGTCCGTCGAGGGTCGCTTGCCTCGATGGTGATCCAGGCTCTGCCGCCGACTTGATCAGAGACTTAGGAACTTCGCTGGCGATCTGTAGGTCTTTCATCGCTTGCCTCCCTTAGGTGCATATTTAGGATGACCACCTGACGAGAAGCCAATGAATTGACCCCCACGACTGCCAGGTCCTTGAGGACGATACTCAGTAAAGGTTTGTAGAAACTCTTCTTTGCTCTTCGCATATCCGATAGGAAGCTCGCCTTCATGGCCCGACTGCTTCAACTTATCGCGAAATGCCTTTGCTCCATTCATGTCGTCAAATTGCTTAACGTCCACATTCTTCTTCGTGCCCTTCTCTCGAATGACCACGAAATATTTGATCGGACGCTCAGCCTTCTCGAAGAATGACTTCTTGGCGACTCTGCTACCAAGATACTGGTCAACGTCTTCCCAAGGGAATGTGATTCCGCTTTCCATGAGGATCGGCGGTTCAAGCGGACGCTCGCCAGGATCTTTGCCCTTGTCGAGTTTATAGAGATAGCTCGATAGGTCATTAACAAATTTCCTTGTTCCCTTGTCATTCTTGATCTCAGGCTTGCCCTTGTAGATCGCGTCATGAGTGAACCCAGAGAAAATCTGTTGTAGATGGGTTTTGATCTGGACCTCGGCTGTCTTGCCGCTGGGAAGTTTGATGATAGCATGGACTGCTCGGTAGCCATCATCCCGAGGCTTGTCCACCATCTCTTCTAAATCGGCCGTATCGTACAACGATGACAGTTTTTTAAGGACTGACTTCTGATCCTCGATGCTGTCTGTGAGAGCCCTGAGGCCGATGATATCGGTCATCGAGTCGAGAGAACGATCGGGTTTCCTAACGGTCATCTTCTCGTAAAGGGAGTGTGGGTCCTTAAGACGACCTGCATAGTCAGTAGCTCCAGCCTTCTTTAACTCTGCTCCCAGTGCGGAAAGTTTCTCGAAGTCGTCTTCGAATTCAGAAATGAATTTTTCGGTTTCTGGCATGGTTAGGCTGCCGCCTGGCTTCGTGTAGGCCTCATCTGTCATGCCATTTGAGATCAGTCCCTCTCTGTTCTTTACTCCTCCACTCGCCTTCGCTTCCTTCTTCTTGGCGGTCGTTTCCAGTTCACGGGACTTTAGATCATGCTCTTTTTGATCGAGTTCCTTCTCTCGTTGGTCAAGCTCTTGTTCACGCTTTGAATGGTCAGCAGCCTTATTGTCGGCATCTTGTTTCTTTTTTGAGAAGTCTGGCTCTTGACTCTCGCCATTCTTGCGAGCTATGAGTTCTTTCTCAATGGCCTGTCGTCTCTTTGCCGCATCGTCTTCAACTGGATTAGACTTGCCGTTCGATACAGGTCGCCAGTCTCCTGGCCCCATCTTTTTGAAATTGGTTCCCTTGTATTGATGGATCGTGCCGATTGGGAATGTGGCCTTAGCGATAACCTCTTCCATGCTGCTCTTCAGCATGTCTGACATCTTCTCTTCACTCTTGAAATATTCGTAGAGGTTGCGATAGCCGTCACGATAGGAAGCGTTGTCACGCGGACCATTCGTTTTGATCTGGTCAAGCCAATACTTTGCCGAGTACGGCATGTATCCGCCATCGTCGGCTGTGCGGTAAGGACAGTAGAATTTTTCTGACATCCCAGGTCTAGTCATGTCGACTGGGCTCATTGGATTGAAACTGAGAGACTTCCGCATCTCACGTCGGGATTTCTTCGATCTCTCGACTTGTCTCTCAGCTATATCGCGAGACTTAGCAATAAGATCGTCAAGTCGCTCTTCAGCGATATCTCGAATGTCTTCTCGCATTTCACTCCCCGCCGACAGCGTAGGTCAGTCTGATCGCGTCAGCTCCGGTGTTTTTCACTTTGAGACTAGTGAATGCGATCCAAGATTCTGTAGGCCGGTCTTTGGTCATGATAAATGGACCAAGATCATTGATCTTCAACTCACAATCGCCGGTCGGTAGCAGATAGCACCACTTGCCACTAGCAATTGAGCCGAGAGGGATTAAAAAATCGGTCGCCATCGAAGCAGGAAGCTCGATAGTCTTCCCACCTCCTTCAAGTAGAGAAGTGTCGACGATTAATTGTTCACGTTCTTGGAAACGAATCCGCTTCGGATCTGTCGAGTCGTCCTCCGACAGAACAATGCTGCTCGTCCGATTGTACCGCATCTGAGTCTCCTGGATTCGCCGGGGTGATCACTGCTACTTCGAACGCTTGTAGTTTCTTACCGCCACTCTTACGAGTCACCTCTCGGACTTCGAACTCTACGACATCTCCTGCGTCGAGATGCTTGAGGCCTTCTTTGGAAATTCTCTTCCAATGGACGAAGACGTCAGGTCCCTCTTCTCGGCGGATGAATCCGTATCCAAGCTCTTTATCGAACCAGTCTACTCGACCTTGTTCTCGCATCCATAGCCTCTTCGATTCTAACCAAGTTCCGCCAGGTCGTCGAGGAACGCACTGATTCCGTCCGCACTTGTCTTGTCCTTTGAGCCAGCCTTGGGATTAGAATTATTTCTACCACTTGCGACTGCATCGGTAAACTCAATTACAGCTTCCTTCTGCTTCAGTTTCGCGAAGCTCACAACCGCTTCGATCACATCTTCAATGTGCGGACTCTCAAGCGCTAGGAATCTACGGAGAGTCTCCTCAGGGATGGAAGCCTTCAGGTGCCTGGCAAAATCTTTAGCATCGCTCTTCATGCTTACCACCCAGTTTCGACGTCGAAATTCAAGAGAACGAGAATCTGAAACTCGCTGATTGGCTGGCTTCGTTGGCAATCCAGAGAGCCATGGTCGTGTCGTCATGGGCGCCAAGACCCTGCAACTTGCCATTCACAAAGGTAAAACTGCTTAACTCATTGATCAGGACATCCGTTATACGTCGATCCCGCTCAGTCTTCCTGGGAATGATCCACTTGCGGTTCTCAAAAAGTACCTGGAGAGACGGGACACCCCTCTCCAGACTGTTCTTGGCGGAAGTAGTTGTAAACCCCTCGACTGGCATATCGGTGTATCTGACCAGCTCGTCTCTAAAGACACGCTGCATCTGGTTGTCTTCGATGAAAATCTTCTGCGGCTTGTACTTCCAGTAGACCTCTTCGATCTCTCGAAGCTGATCCCTAAAGCCCTTGCCCTTGAACCTACGCATGTCAAAGATGCGCCTGTTCTTATGCTGGTCGACTCCGATGGTCATGATCACCGTGTAGTCGGCGCCAACTGAGGCTGACATGGCGAGGTCGACCCCTGTGTAGATCTGATACTCGTTGTGCAGTCCAGGAGTCATGTCAGTGATCAGGGATGACTCTGGGTCATAGTTCTCCCTCAGGAGACTCTCTGGAAAGAGCGATGACTCATTTGAGACTGGTACGACCAGATACTCTCGGGAGAAGCGAATTGAACCTACCTCTTCCTTTTTCTCCTGGAGCATCTCAAGTGTGTATCTAGTTGGCCAGATAGCCGTGCCATCTTCTTTGATCGCTGGGAAGGATGCTGACTTGTACTTCTCGTTCTCTGCCACCGATGCAAATAGGTCTGTGGCGTGCATAGGGGTACCTACAAGGATGATCTGACCGCCTGGGACCACCATAGGTGTGATCGCCGAATAGAAGTACTCTACGTCCTTCTTGCGCCTTAGCTCAGAATACATCGACTCATCGTCTAGAACGTCGTCCAAGACAGTCCACGCAGGATGACCACCACGGACACTTGAGCCCCAGCCACGGGCGCGCACGATTGCATTGTTCGTGCAATGAATCTCGTTTTTCGACCAGCTGTTTGGATTGGGCGGCTTGAGCCAGCTTAGCTTCGGATTGTTCTCTATCTCAGACTTTATATCGTCCAGCATTCTAATTGCGTTGGGACTAGTCGAAGAGAAGATATAGCCAGAAGGATTGCGCGGTACTGATTTAAAGTCGCTTGAAGGTAGAGGCGGAACCCATGCGTAGTAGATCCGCCACAACGCGTACGCAAAAGAAAAGAAATGAGAGTTGTGGACCTTGAATCCTTCTGCGACAAACTCATGCTTGCCTTCGACCTCAATATCGAGAACCTCTTCCTCACCGTCAGGCTCGATACTTTTGATCTGAGCAACGGAATAAGAGTCGATTGGCTTTATCTGTCGATACGCACCTGGTTCATAGTCACGAGCCACAAGACACTCTTCACCGATCTCAAAGTCCTTTAGCTGTTTCCATCTCTGATCTCTAAAGGACCAGAAACGATGTTCGCCCGTGGAACGGATAGTGAACCCGCCCACCGTGGTCACCTTGGAAACCTTCTTGCGGCCAGGAGACCAGACCTTGCTGATCCTATAGGGCTGTCCCTCGCTGAGGATGTACTCACCCTCTCTCACATCGGAGATCGGCTTACAGGTACCGTTCGACATGAGTATGCGTGTCTCAGGAGCGAGACATTTCCCATGATCTCGGCTAGCCGTGATCCCTAGTCGGTTGTGCCTTGCTGTTAGCCTTGACCACTCGGCATGATGACCAGATATCTCCATTCCCAGAACATCCTCGGCAAAGAATGCCAAGTCTGACTTTCTGAGGAGACCGTCTATGTCTTCGCGAGCATAGGAGGATGAGGTCAAGGTCAAGTTCCTTCAAACGCACCTGCTTTTACTTCGAGGACTTTACTCAGAGGAGGAATGTTCAAGTCCTTCGCTCCAACACGGACGATGATGTCGATATCCTGATTTTTACCTTTGGCCATAAGCGAAGTATCTTCTTCACTCAGGAAGACCTTCAAGACTCCACACTTCACGTCGATGAACTCGATACCGCTCTCAGGTGATCCCTCTGTGTTAACCACAACCGATGCCGCCGATGAGTTAACTCCGTTGGCCAGAGTGTTGTCAGTCACAGAGATAGTCGGCTGGTTTCTCTTGCCAGAGCCTCCTGTGAAGGTGACCACAAGGCCCGTAGTGAAGTCGCCTGAGACAGTCACGCCATCTTGCTTGGAGAGAGCGTTGATCGCATTCTCGATGTCCGTTGTCGATGCGTTGTAGGCGATAGCTGTAGTGACCTCGTCGCCAATAGTCAGCGTAAAGTCACCGGCTGTAGGAGTGGGCGCGAAAGTTAGAGTCTGGACCTCGTCCTTGCCCACATCTTTAGGGCTGCTCACATCGACCGATCCACCACCGTCCTTTTTGTGCTTTGCAGTTGCAAAGGTCACTCCGGTTATGTCGATTGGGTTGTCGTTGCCATCACGGAGCCTGACTGTGTAGTCAGCGTCACGGCCTCTAACGACTGAAATGGTCACGGTACGCCCTCCCTGAGGCATCCAACTAGAACGTCTAGGTCGTCCTCAGCAATCTTTACTGTAACTTCGCCTGACTCAACCTCTGCGGAGATCGAATCATCGACATTGGCCTGTGCAGAAAGTTCGATGTCTTCGATTACAACAATAACCTCATTCTGTTCGATCGTCACCGATATTTCCTGGTTCTGGAAGACAACCGCCTCAACGTCAGTCCTTACTAGCTTGTTCACTTCCTCGGTGACGTGGGTATTGATGTCCGAGATGATCTTCTGGTGATCAATTGCATCGACCTGCTGGACTTCTCTCTCGAATGACTCAGAGATCGTTTTGTAGCGGCTGCTGCGCTGTGTGTAGAGCCCGTCGTCGTAGACCTCATAGATCGCCACAACGAAGTCTGTATCTGGGTATATCCTTGTGTTGTCGAGATATAGGCCGTTGCCCCGGTTTGGTAGACCCAGGGGAGAGAATGGAAGCGGGTTGTTGTCGGCATCTGTCAGGATAGCGCGAACGAACTTCGAGTTGTTCTGATCCTCAAGCGTCGCGCCTATCGCAAACTTTACTCCCACTAATGGCACGGCATCTCCGAATCATGCTGATCGGCTGTCCCAGACTACTTCGTAAAGGCTCGATTTTAGAATATCGTCAGCCGTGACAGTCGGTCTTCCCCAGTCCATGCGTAATTTAAAATCGAACTTATCACCCATGACTTGCTTACACGACCAAATTCCTAGCTCGAAACAGTAGAAGGCCTTGTTCTTTCCGCTCTGCCATTTGAATTCGAGATCGTAAGGCTTGCCGACCTGTTGCCTTGCCATCTCGGCGATCTCTGCTCCCTGTTGGAAGGTCGCATCCTTGAGCCTCAAGACGAGGAGAGCATCCTTGGAAAGCAGAGCATCAATTGTATCCGCAATCTGCACTCCCGTCCCCACCGCCTCAATGATCTCATGTTTGTGCTGGGTCGGAGCATAGACTTGTAGATGCTTGAAGAATCCAGGGATGAGGTAGTTGGATAGCTCTCCAAGTGTGCGGCAGAGGATCAGGTCTCCTGGCTGTAGAAGCGTCATGACATGTCGATACTGCCTAGCTTTGATCTTCTTGAAGATCCAGGGAGCATGGAACTTTGGGATCATAATAATGATCGGCCTTAGGAACCATAGGACGAATCGACGGACCTGCACCTGGAACATGATCCAGCTCATTTTCTTTCCCCCAGTTTCGACGTCGAAATTTAGATAGCGATACTGTCGATGATTGCCTTAACCGCATTCTCGTCGGTAGCTGAAACCACCTTCTTTAACCCAGAAGGAAGAGTGATCCTCCAAGATCCTGCGGCTAGCTGCTCGTATTGAAAGCCCTTGTATGCGGTCATTTTTAAGCCCTGTAGTGTTCGTAGCCGAGAGCCAAGTCTATGTAGGCTCCAGCTGCGTGTTCGATGATCACACGGAACTTATTACTGTTGTTGATCGGGTCAGCCACCACCGACTTGACCGTTCTCCCATCGTTGGCGATGAATGAATAGTCCTTGACCAGATGAAGAGGGATACCTCCGTCCATAAAGGACACGTCAAGGCCATAAGGAGCCAAGTCTGGAGCGGCTTGGACATAGCCATAGGCAGGGCTCGTTGGCCTAGTCCCAGTTATCAAAACCGCACCTCTGATATCGAAATCATAGGTGGTCTGCCAGTCCATCGTCGTGATCGTGCAATCAGTATCTAGTGCGGTCTGGAAGTCGGCGTCTGAAGCGTAGGCGGATCTCAATAACTCGACCCAGGCTCCAGATACTACCTTCCAAAACCTCAGACTCGCATCTCCATAGTCGGTTAGAGTGTCGACCTTCTTGTTGTGGAGAGACCCATAGCTGGCTGTCTTCCAGGTGATGTACCTCGGAGAGAAGTGCCAGCCCGTCTTGGTGCTCGATAGCCTACTGATTGGGATCTGATCGACGGTTGTCGGGGACAGGCTCTCTCCGCGAAGGATGGAAGTCTGATCTGTGTGGGATGTATACTCGACTCCAGAAACCCAAACCCTGATCTTGTCGGCTGTGATTGCATCTAAGACTTGGTTGCTATTGGCCCATCTAATCCTAGTAAAGTCGTCTGGCAAGTCATATGACTCCGCCGTTAAAAGCGTCTTGCTGACCTCGTCGAGAAGGACCTCAGCCCCAAAGATATTTACAATCGTGATCATGGACTGACCCCCAACATGACTGTCGTATTCTTAACCGACACAGCCTTGTCTAATGCCTGGTATCGC
>Ga0114931_10000515_pt1 | contig 46813 bp, 34 predicted proteins | sample 2SBtaG_FD_89579 | JGI IMG/M metagenome (GOLD analysis project Ga0114931, IMG submission 89579) | Deep subsurface microbial communities from Kolumbo volcano to uncover new lineages of life (NeLLi) - 2SBTROV14_V59a metaG | ecosystem: Environmental > Aquatic > Marine > Volcanic | place: Kolumbo... | reverse complement strand
TGTGCACGCGATTGATTGCGTCCAGCTGACCATTCGGCCCGAAGTGTGTGCACGCGATTGATTGCGTCCAGCTGACCATTCGGCCCGAAGTGTGTGCACGCGATTGATTGCGTCCAGCTGACCGCCGTCGCTACGCCGCGCATTTCTCTTTGACGGGGCACTGTCCCTGAATTAGTATTGGATAAAAGCGGACCAACGCGGTGCGCTTCCAGAGCGCAAACCAGCTCGTCCTAGCCCGCACGGCTGATTTCAGATCGGACAGCAAGGAGATCGTTATGGCATTCGAACTGCCGGCACTAAGCTATGATTTTAACGCGCTCGAGCCGTACATCGACGCACGCACGATGGAAATTCACCACGATAAGCACCACCAGGGGTACGTGAATAACGCCAACACGGCGCTGGGAAAGCACGCCGATCTTGGGGGAAAATCCGCGGAGGACCTGTTGCGGAATCTCGGCGCGGTTCCCGAAGATATACGCACCGCGGTACGCAACAACGTCGGTGGCCACGCGAACCATTCTCTGTTCTGGACGGTCATGGGCCCGGGCGCTGGCGGTGCGCCGCAAGGCGAGCTCGCGACAGCGATCGAAGCGGCTTTCGGCTCGTTGGATAAATTTCAGGGACAATTTGAGACGGCAGCCAAGACGCGCTTCGGAAGCGGCTGGGCATGGCTCTCGCGTGGTAAGGACGGAGGGCTTGTCGTTTCGTCTACGGCAAACCAGGACTCGCCGCTCTCCGACGGGCTGACGCCGATTCTGGGGCTCGATGTGTGGGAGCACGCGTATTACCTTAACTACCAGAACCGCCGTCCCGACTATGTATCCGCATTCTGGAACGTGGTGAATTGGACCGAAGTGGCCCGTCGCTTCTCCGCGGCCGGATGATTCGTACGGCGCGCGGACACAGGCCGTCTGCGCCAGAGTAAAACCGGTGGCGCCGTGGATGATCTTGCGAACAGACACTGTCAACCGTGCCGCGGCGGGGTTCCTCCGCTCGGCGCTGACGAGGCCGCGCGCCTGCTCGCCGGGTTGGGTGGCGGATGGCACGTGGTGGACGGGCACCATCTTGAGAAAACATACGCGTTTGCCGATTTTGCCGGAGCGCTGGCGTTCACAAACCGCGTGGGCGTAGTGGCGGAAACCGAGGGACACCATCCGGATATCGAGCTCGGATGGGGTCGCGTGCTATTGCGAATCTGGACGCACAAGATCGATGGGTTAACAGAAAGCGATTTCGTTCTCGCCGCGCGAGCGGACGCGGTGCTCGCGCAATGAGTTTCGAAACCCGATTTCTAGTTCGTTTCGGCGACGTGGACCACGCGCGCGTCGTGTATCTGCCGCGCTATTTCCACATGTTCCACCAGACTCTCGAGGAATGGTTCGGCAAGGAACTGGGAATGGCCTATTCCCACATCGTCGGGGAGCGCGATATCGGGTTTCCCACCGTTCACGCGGATGCCAGTTTCCGTCATCCGCTGCGATATGGAGATATCGTCGTCGCATCACTGTGCGTGCAGAACATGACCGCCCGCACGCTGGTGTGCTCGTATGTACTCGCGCGGGAGCACGACCGGCTCGTCGCGGCGGAAGCGGTCATAACGGCTGCCTGTGTGCGGAACGAAACGTTCCGGTCCATTGCGATACCCGCGGACATACGAACGAGAATAGAGACGTATGTGGACGGGCAGAGAGAAGCCTCTGGATGAAAGCCATCTATTACAGCGAACACGGTGACCCCGGGGTGCTCCGCTACGGCGACATGCCCGAACCGGAAGTATTGCCGCGAACGGTGAAAATTCGCGTGGAAGCCGCGTCGCTCAACCACATCGATTTGTGGTTACGCCGAGGGCTTCCCGGCATCGACGTGCCGCTGCCGCACATTCCCGGTTGTGATGCCGCCGGGGTGGTGGAGGAATTGGGCGAGGGTGCCACCGGTGTTGCGGTTGGCGATCGCGTCGTGATGAACCCATCGATCACGTGCGGGCACTGTGAATTTTGTCTCCGCGGTGACGCGACGTTGTGCCGGCACTACCAGCTCGTGGGTGAGACCACGCAGGGAACCTGCTGTGAAACCATTGTTATCCCCGATCGCAACGCCATCGCGATTCCCGATTCGATATCCTTCGAAGATGCGGCCTCGGTGCCCCTCGTTTTTGTTACGGCATGGCGCATGTTGATCACGCGGGCCAGGCTGCGTGCCGCCGAAGATGTACTCGTGCTGGGTGCGAGCGCGGGCGTGGGAACCGCGTGCATCCAGATTGCAAAGGCGGCGGGTGCGCGCGTGTTGGCTGCGGCGAGTTCACGCGAAAAACTCGACCTGTGTGCGGACCTTGGTGCCGACGTGCTGATCAATTATGCCGAGGAAGATTTTGTGAAGCGCGTGCGCACCGAAACGAATAAACGCGGGGTTGACGTTGTGGTGGACTATGTGGGTAAAGACACGTGGGTGAAGAGCATCCGCTGCCTGTCGCGTGGTGGGCGTCTGGTTACCTGCGGCGCTACTTCAGGGCACGATCCCCGGACCGACCTCCGGCACATTTTTTTCCGACAGCTGGAAATTATTGGATCGACGATGGGATCGCGCAACGAGCTCGAGGCGCCGCTCAAGTTGATATTTTCCGGACGGATGCGCCCGGTGGTCAGCGCGGTGTACGATTTAGAAGATACAGCCCGGGCGCATGCGGTGATGGAAGCGCGCAACGTACTGGGTAAGATTGTCATTCGGGTGGGGAAGCGCTAGGCGCCGCACCCGTCCGGGAGGACGAATGAGTACCATATCGCAGAAACCGGTCGTATTCGACCCCATAAATTTTATTACCCATCCGGATCGCTACGTGCACTGGCAAATGGAAATAGACGGCCCGGTCGCGTGGCTGAGGATGAACGTCCAGGAAGATCGTCCGTTGCGACCGGGCTACCAGCTCAAGCTCAACAGCTACGACCTCGGCGTGGACATAGAGCTTGACGATGCGGTGACGAGACTGCGGTTCGAACACCCCGAGGTTTCGGTCGTGTGCATCGAGAGCGCGCTCGACAAGGTATTCTGTGCCGGCGCAAATATTTTTATGCTCGGGCAGTCGACGCACCCGCACAAAGTCAATTTTTGCAAATTTACGAATGAAACGCGGAACAATATCGAGGAAGCGACGGCGAAGAGCCACCAGAAATACGTGGCATCGCTCAACGGTGCAACAGCCGGGGGGGGATATGAGCTTGCTCTGGCATGCGACGAAATTCATCTGGTGGATGATCGCGCCTCGTCGGTAAGTTTGCCCGAGGTCCCGTTACTGGGGGTGCTGCCGGGTACTGGCGGGCTGACGCGCCTTATCGACAAACGTCATGTGCGCCGCGACCGGGCCGATCTGTTCTGTACGGTGGCCGAAGGAGCCAAGGCGAAAAAGGCTCTGGAGTGGGGGCTGGTTGATTTCGTGCACACCACATCGCAGTATAAGGAGGCGATGCGTGCGCGACTGACCGGACTCGCAGGAGCGGGCAATAGCGCACACGGAGTGGAACTCGACGATATTTCACCCGTCCGCGAGGAAGCCACAATTCGATATCAACACGTTGTTCTCGAACTCTTCGAGGCCGATCGAGAGGCGGTCATCACGATCCAGGGGCCGGAAGCGGCCGACGCGGTTATACCCGAAGAGTCGGCGCATCTCGGGGCATCGTGGTACGCACTTCGCATGTGGCGTGAGTTGCGGCACATCCTGCTCGAGCTTCGGTTCAATTACCCGACCATCGGCCTTGTCACGTTTCGAACCGAGGGTGACGTCGAGGCCGTGATTGCACTCGATGAAGCGCTGGCGGCGCAGGCCGATCACTGGTTTGTGCGTGAGGTTCTCCTGCAGCAGGGGCGTACACTGAAAATGATCGATGTCACCGCGCGCACATTTTTCAGCACAATTATACCCGGGTCCTGTTTCGCCGGCAGCCTGCTGGAAATTGCCCTCGCGGGAGACCGTGTATACATGCTCGACGATTCCGGCGAAGAAAATGTGATTGCGCTCAGCAGCCTGAACAACGGTGCTTTTCCCATGGCGCACGGGCTCTCGCGGATGGAAAACCGGTTTTACGGCCATGACGATGCGCTTGCCGCTGTACGGGCGCGAACAGGTGGCCGCCTCGACGCGAGCGCCGCACAAGAACTTGGGCTGGTTACCGAGGTACTCGACGACATCGACTGGGACGACGAAGTACGGATGGCCCGTGAGGAACGCCGTTCGCTCTCGCCCGACGCCCTCACCGGGATGGAAGCCAACCTACGTTTTGTCGGACCGGAAACGATGGAAAGCCGGATATTTGCACGCCTTTCCGCGTGGCAGAACTGGATTTTTACCCGGCCCAACGCCACCGGCGAGCGGGGCGCGCTGACTTCGTACGGAAAACCCGATAGTCCTGAATTCGACTGGAGTAGAATCTGATGGCGTCAACGGCAGATTACCAGGATCTCATACCCAACAACGTCAATCTGCGAGATAACCGCAAGCTTCTCAAAGCCCTCGAGCGGTGGCATCCGAGCTTTATGGAATGGTGGCGCGACCGCGGACCGGTTGCTTTCCAGGAAAACGAAATTTACCTGCGCACGGCGGTCAGCGTGGACTCGTCCGGGTGGGCGGTATACGACTATGTCCGGATGCCCGAATACCGCTGGGGAATTTTCCTGGCGCCGGTCAAGGGCGAGCGCACCATTCATTTTGGTGACACGATTGGTGGTAGCGCGTGGGACGACGTACCCGGTTCGTTCCGCAACGAACTACGTCGTCTTATCGTGACGCAGGGCGACACCGAGCCCGGGTCGGTGGAGCAACAAAGGGCGTTGTCTCTCATTGCGCCATCTCTCTATGACCTGCGCAACCTCTTCCAGGTGAATGTGGAGGAAGCGAGGCACCTGTGGGCGATGGTTTATTTGTTGCACAATTTTTTTGGCCGCGATGGGCGCGACGAGGCGGAAGATATGCTTGCGCGCTGCTCCGGGGATGCCGATTCGCCGCGCATTCTCAGCACGTTTAACGATCCAATAGACGACTGGCTGGATTTTTTCTGCTTTGCCACGTTTACCGATCGCGACGGCAAGTACCAGCTCGGCTCGCTCGCCGAGAGCGCGTTCACCCCGCTTTCGCAATCCACGCGGTTTATGCTCACCGAGGAAGCGCATCACCTGTTCGTCGGGGAAACGGGCGTAACGCGTACGTTACGTCGAACCGCGCAGCTGATGAAGGAGAACGAAAGCGGCGATGTGAAGCCGGCCGGCGGCATTCCCATCTCGATTGTTCAAAAGTACATTAATTACTGGTACTCTGCTTCGCTTGATCTTTTTGGATCTGAAGACTCGACGAACGCGGCAAATTATTTTTCCCACGGCCTGAAGGGGCGTTTCAACGAGGCGAACCGTCGTCTCTACCCCGACCCGACCGCCCGCGAGGGCGAATACCTTTTTGAGCGATTCAGTCCGGAAAAAAAGAAGGTGGAAACGGTTGAGATTCCCGTGCGGAGGGCGATGAACGCGATCCTTCGTGACGCGTACATTGCTGATTGTGTCAAAGTATGTGCACGATGGAACAAGGCACTCGTACGGGAGGAATGTCCGGTGGGCGTGCAATTGCCTTCGGTGCATTTTAACCGGCGCGTGGGCGCGTATTCTGAGGCAAACTTCAGCCCCGACGGGATGATCATCGATGATGCCGAATGGGAGAAACGGTGTGATGAATGGCTGCCCACGGCGGCCGACCGTGAATACGTCCGCGGCGCGATGGTGCCTGTCACCGAGCGCGGCCAGTTCGCCAACTGGATTGCTCCGCCCGCGCGGGGTATTCACGGCAAGCCAATCGAATTCGAATACGTCCGACTGTGATTCTTGCCCGGCCGATGGGCCTGGTGCTGCCGGACCGTCGCTGGTTTGCGTCGTTCCCCGTGTGGTGGCGGGGAACGAATTGAGGTATGGGAAAGGATGCGGGAATGGAAATAGTCCATCGGAAACTTCTGATCGACGGACAATGGGTGGATGCTGCCGACGGTGCCACGTCATCCCTGGTCAACCCGGCGACCGAAGAAACACTGTGTGAAGTTGCATGCGCAGGCTCTGCTGACGTGGATGCGGCCGTGGAGGCTGCACGCGATGGGTTTCGGGCCAAAGCGTATGCACGCATGGGTGGCGTAGGACGGGCGCGGGCTCTGTGGCAGCTCGCCGAACTCGTCGAACGCGATGCCGACGAAATTGCATGGCTCGAAACGTCGAATCAGGGAAAGCCGATATTTGAATCGGCCCGCATCGATGTGCCGTTTGTTTCCGGGTTGTTGCGCTACTACGCGGGGTGGGCGGATAAGCTCGGCGGCAGCACGTTGCCCACGCTTCCGGGATTCCTGACCTATACGCTCCGCGAGCCGGTGGGCGTGGTGGGGATGATCGTTCCGTGGAATTTTCCACTGCTGCTTCTGGCGTGGAAGCTTGCCCCGGCGCTCGCCGCCGGGTGTACGGCGGTTGTCAAACCGGCCGAGCTGACGCCGCTAACCGCTCTTAAGCTCGGTGCGCTGTGTCTCGAAGCGGGATTTCCACCGGGGGTAGTGAATGTGGTATCGGGCAAGGGGTCTGTCGCCGGTCAAGCCATTCTCGACTCGTCTGGAGTCGACAAGGTGGCGTTCACCGGCTCCACGGAGGTGGGACGTCATGTGATGCGAAGCGCGGCGTCGACGGTAAAACGAGTTTCGCTCGAACTCGGAGGAAAGTCGCCCAACATCGTGTTTGCGGACGCAAATCTTGCGTATGCGGCCGGTGGTGCATGTGCCGGTATCTTCTACAATAAAGGAGAGGTGTGTGCTGCCGGTTCACGCCTGTTTGTGGAGCGAAGTGTGCACGATGAATTCGTAGAACTGCTCAAGAAAAAAATGGTGCGCTATACGCCCGGCGATCCGCTCAACGGAGACACGCGGCTCGGGCCTCAGGTGTCTGCAGCACATCGCGATCACATTGTCGCCTGCATTGCCCGGGGAGTGGAGGAAGGCGCGAGGGTGGTTGCCGGCGGGTCACCGACGAGTGTGGATGGGAAAGGGTATTTCGTGGAACCGACGGTCCTGACCGGTGTGACGGGCGATATGTCCGTTGCGCGCGAAGAAATTTTTGGTCCGGTTCTCTGTGTAATTCCGTTCGACAGCGAGGAAGATGCTGTCTCGCTGGCAAACGACAGCTGTTACGGTCTGGCATCGGGCGTGTGGACGGGCGATAGCGCACGCGCGCACCGGGTGGCCGCGGCCCTCGAGGCGGGCACGGTATGGGTGAACACCTATAATGTGTACAGCCCGGCAGCCCCGTTCGGCGGCGTAAAAGAAAGCGGTTTCGGACGCGAGCTGGGTGCCGAGGCGCTCGATCACTATCTGGAAACGAAAACGGTGTGGGTAAGTACTCGTTGACGCACATCCCGGTCCGCAAGCGTTCCCACCACGGGCAATACACCACGCGCGCAGCAGGTACGGGAACCCAACCAAAAAACGCGCCGCGTCTGTCGCCGCCCGCTCGACGTTTCGTCATCGAAAGCAGAATGCACTCGCTCCTCGTTGTAATCGTTGAACCATGTCCCGATCTCCCGGGTCACCGGCAGGCCCGCTGCCAGCTTGTGAAGACAAACGCACTCGTACTTCAGTGACCACCACAGCAGCTCGATAAAAACGTTGTCCATCCAGCGGCCTTTGCCGTCCATCGCGATGCGAACGCACCACGGGGCGGCGCGAGAAACGGACGCGGCATGTGGCGCGGGTCGAGCGCACCCGGGTGTCGCCTCTACCGACAGATCCGCTCCGACGCGGAGACGTAATTATCCGACGGATGCAATCGTTCAAACGGCAGTTTGGCTTTCATTTCGTCGAGCAGGTCGACACAGCGAATTCCGCTGGCGCGCAGTTGTGCGCCGTCCGACGCCAGACGCAGAAATGCCGCATAGTAGTTTTGCGCCATTGCGCGCGTGGTCGCATCGATGGGCACCTGCGTGTCGGCGTAGCCCCGGTAGACGAAGCGCGTGCGCAGGTTCCCCGGGAGGTCGACCGTGGTGACGCCGCCGCCCGGATGCGCGGGAATCGCACGCGCGAGCCCCTCGAGCTGCGCGCCCTCTTGCAACCAGGGCAGCGCACGCGGGAACACCGTCGTGGCCATTCGCACCGGCCGGCGCCACTCGTTGGCGCGCAGCATGTCGAGCGCGATGCGGTCTTGCACGAGCAGGTCGGCGCCCGCCGTCGGGGCAATCGTGAGGCGCAGCGAGTCGCCGGGCGCGGTAGTGCCGGGCGGTGCGTGTTGCGGTGCTGCGGTATGGGTCGATGCCGGGTTCGAGGCGCGGGCGGGGTTCGTGTCGTCCTGCGAACCCGCGCGGTTCGCCGCATCCGTTCCGTTCGCGGCGATCGGGACCGGCAGCGGTGGCAGCGCCACCTCGCGCCTGGTCCAGGGAATGGGCGTTAGCGCGGCGAGTTCGTCGGCGCTGCGCGAAAACGGTAGCGCGCCGGGCCCGCTCGCGAGGCGGCGCACGTACCACCCCCTGTTCGTCAGTGAAATGTTCACCACGGTCACGTCGGGGCGCACCCCTTCGACGACCTGGAGGTAGCGCAGGGGGAACGTGTCGTTGTCGCCGCCGGTGAACAAGATGGCGTTCGGCGGCAACTCGCCCAGGATGTTGGCCGCGTAGTCGTGCGCGAAGAAATTGCGCGACCGGTTGTATGACGCGTATCCGTCGCGCATCCGTGTGGCGGACACCAGCGCGATGCCTGCTACGACTGCCCACGCCAGCAGGCCTGCGCGGCGTATCCGGAACTGCTGCACGTGGCCGACCGCCACGCCGGTCCCGAATGCCGACAGGCAGGCGAAGAGTACGAGGCACGGCAGGTAGTGGCGGTCGAGCGGGCGGAAGTAATGCTCCGGCGCGTTGAAATACAGGACGGTCGAGAGCACAGTGCCTGCGAAGAGTGTGGCAAGCGCGGTAGCCAGTCGCCGTTTGTGACGAAAGAGTGCCGCGAAACCGAATGCCGCGAAAACGGCGGGCAGCGTGCCCACCACACCGAGCGCTCCGCCGGTGGGTGCGAAGGTGGCCACGAGTGCGTCGGCCACGTCGCGCATCTGGTGCGAGAAAAAGCCGGCCCGGCGAGGAAACACCTGAAAGAGAAATCCGCCACCCTGTTGCTCGAGCGAAATGTAGTTCCACCAGCGGGTCAGGTTCGATGGATTCTCCATGTTCAGCGTGGGCGATCGTGCGGCGAGCGGGATGAGCAGAAGCTGAAAACAAAGTCCCGCCGCCAGGCCCCCGATGCTCGCGAACCAAGCGCGCGGCGAACGCACCGTTCGCGGGTCGCCGATGCACACCCACGCCACGATGCCGGGGATTAGAAGTGCGTTCGTTCTGTGGACGCTCGCGTCGAGTCCCACGAGGAACGCAACCAGAAACAGCGCCGGCATCGCGCGCGAACTGTGGCGCCGCTCCCACCAGCGCAGCAGGGCAACGAGAATCAGTGCGGTGAACAGCGCGGTGAGTCCGTACGGCGTAAACCGGGTGGCGTATGTCCACAACGTGGGGCCGAAGGCGAGCGTAAGCGCGACGAACGCGATGGCCACGACGGCCGGCCGGGGGATGGGGCGCGGGGCGTCCGAATCGGCGGCGCGAAAAAGACGGAGGGCGGCGAACGCGGCAAGCCCCGTTGTGGCCGCGGCGATCAGCCCGGCCAGCAGGTTGAGCGCGAATGCGGGCAAGAGATGAGGCGCTGCGTGAATCGCGATGAAACCGAGCACCGTAAGCAGGAGCGAACCCGGCGGCCCGGCCACGCCGAGGGTGGCGGCGGCCAGAGAGTACTGCGCGCTGTCCCACCAGGTGATCACGCGGTAGCACGTGAGGGCGTAGACGAGAAAACCGGCCAGGGTTACTCCCGCAAACACGACGGCCCCGCGAAGCGGCGATGCGGATGCGGGCGTGCCGTCGGGCGATTCCATGGCTCGAATCGTAGCAGGTTTTCCGGTGGCGGGCCAGCACGGGACGAGGACGGTGCTTGAGCAATGGTAAGGTTACGGCGGGAAGATATCGAGCGAATGGCACGCGCAGGTGAAACGAAGACGCTGGAGTTCAAGAAATCCACAGCCCAACGAGTCCGCGCCGGACAGACGCTGTGCGCTCTGCGTAACGGGTAGTTGTCTGTGCGTGCCGATGTGCAGGCCAGAGTAGCTGGTCGGGTGACGCTGTGCCCGGCGCGGGCACGAAATCGGCCGAGAGGACGAGACCTGCAGGCGCCACTCTTGCCCGCCGGCCCCGTCCCCCCCCCCCGGGGTGATGTTGCCTGAATGGACGGTCCCGCGTGTCAGGGTGTTCCACGTAATTTCACACGGGCACCGTCACGCCGCACCGCGGCCCGGTCGCCGCACCGTGGCCCGTGTTCGACCCGTCACGGCAGCTTGCAGCGTTCCCGGACGGCGGCGGACGGATTACCACCGGGGCAACCCCGCGTGGCCAATACCCGCGCGGGGTTGGAGCGGCATGGCCGTGTGCCCCGCGAAGATGGGCGAAATCCCAGTTGACTCTGGAATGAGACTTGCATATAACTTATTTTAGATATGACTAAAAAACCACCCAATACAGATGATAAAGGCAATACGCGCGCAGTCGACATCGGAGCGCCTCTGACGCAGTCGATGGAGAACCATCTCAAGGCCATTTTCGCAGTTCTCGAAAAAAACGATCGAGCGTCCACTTCTGCCGTGGCGCGCGAGATTGGCGTGGCGCCTCCGTCCGTCACGGCGATGGTGCGGCGCCTGGCGGAGCTCGGGCTCGTGACCCACGAGAGATACCAGGGCGTGCAATTGACCGCGGTGGGCAGGAGAACGGCCCTCGAGATCGTCCGTCACCACCGCCTTCTGGAACTCTACCTGGCCGAGGCACTCGGCGTTCCCTGGGACCGCGTACACGACGAGGCGGAACGCCTCGAACATGCGATTTCCGAAGACGTTGAGGAGCGCATTGATGCCGTGCTCGGCAATCCCACCGTGGATCCGCACGGGTCCCCGATCCCCGCGCGCGACGGCACATTACTTCGGAGCACGGCGTGGACGCTCGGCGACGCCACGGAGGGGGCGGTACTCGTCGTGGCCGAAGTGGACGACGGCAGCCCGGAATTGCTGCGTTACCTTGCCGAACTCGGAATGTTCCCCGGAGTGCGCGTGGAGGTGCTTCACATCGACCCGTTCAATGGGCCGCTGCGGGTGCGCGTGGACAGACGGGAGTTTGTGATTGGACGTGCGGCCGCACGTGAGGTTCGCGTACGAACGGCGGAGGAGGGATCGAATTGAATCCTGTTGTTAACCTGTTGTTTTTTTCCGTACTCGCCGTGGCCCTGCTGGCGCTGGCAATGGTTCGCCGGCGTGCTCGAAGCGGTGTTCGTCGCGGGCGTTCGTGGAACAAGCGCACGGTTGTCGAAGACGCGCTGAAGTTCGCCTGGCACGAGGAGAATGACGGCCGTTGGGCAACGCTGCACGGATTGGCCGGTATGCTCAAGCTGCGTGACGACGCGGTTATTGGATTGATCGACCGTATGCAATCGTCCGGGCTCGTGGCGCTCTCCGGAGAACGTATCGAACTGACGGAAACGGGAAACCGCCATGCCGTGCAAATTATCCGTGCGCACCGGATGTGGGAACGATACCTCGCCGACGAAACGGGGGTGGCACCCGAGCACTGGCACGACGATGCGGAACGCCAGGAGCATACTCTGAGCCCCGGTGATGTAGATGCACTCGCGGCGAGGTTGGGCAATCCCATTTACGATCCGCACGGCGATCCGATTCCCGAGGCGGATGGCTCGGTGCATCGCCGCGAAGCGGTGCCGGTGACTGCGCTCGAAGTGGGGCGGCGCGGGCGCGTAATCCACGTGGAAGATGAACCTCCCGTGGTGTATGCGCAGCTCGTTGCCGAAGGAATTTACCCCGGCATGCTTGTCGCCGTAGATGCAAACAGCGAGCGCCGGGTTATTCTCCGCACCGAAGGGCGAAAATTTGCGCTCGCCCCGATCGTGGCGCGCAACATATCAGTGGAGGTGTTGGTCCCCGGCGAGGAATCAACCGCTGTGGATGCCGCCACGCTGGTTGACCTGCGGCGGGGCGAAGCAGGCATCGTGGTGCACATTGCCGCGTCGTGTCGCGGTCTGATGCGAAGAAGAATTATGGATCTCGGGATTGTTCCGGGTACGCGTGTGGTGCTCGAGCGAAGCGCAGCGGGTGGAGGATTATGCGCGTACCGCGTCCGCGGGACGACGGTGGCACTGCGCGACGAACAGGCACGGGAAATTGCCATTCGTCGCGAGGAAGAGCCGAGCGCAAGGGGCAACACGACAAACGGAAACTCGAATAATGCACCCGTACCACACGCAGTGTCTGCGATGCCAACGGAGGAACGACGATGAATGAATGCGCGCCGCGCGAGTGTGCCGGGTGCCCGTCGCATCATGCTGGAAATCTGGTTCGCCTCGGGGTGGACATGGATAACTTCGATTACGTTGTTGCGCTTGCAGGAAATCCCAATACCGGCAAGAGCACGGTCTTCAATGACTTGACCGGGCTGCGCCAGCACACGGGGAACTGGCCGGGAAAAACCGTCACGCGGGCGGAGGGTGGCTTTGCCTTCGGCGACGGGCGATTCAAACTTGTGGATCTACCCGGCACGTATTCCCTTCTGTCCACGACGGTTGACGAGGAGATTGCCCGCAACTTCATCCTCTTCGGCCGGCCGGACGTAACCGTGGTGGTGGTGGATGCCAACCACCTCGAGCGCAACCTTCACTTTGCTCTGCAGGTACTGGAAATTACCGATCGGGCGGTGGTGTGCCTCAATCTGGTGGACGAAGCGAAGCGGCACGGGTTGTCCATAGACGAGCGCCGCCTGGCCCGGGACCTTGGTGTTCCCGTCGTTCCCACCGTAGCGCGTTACGGTACGGGCATAGACGAGTTGATCCAGGCAATCGCGGGCGTTGCCTCGGGCCAAATCGTGTGTCGCCCGCATCGTGCAAAGCGGCGCAAGGGAAGGGAAGAAAATGCGTTGTACGAGCTGGAAACGCGCATTCTCCGTACCATGCCGTCGCTGCCGAGCGCCCAGTGGGTGGCGCGGCGCCTGCTCGACGGCGACGCGCGCATAGAGGACGCACTGCGCAGCGGGGAACTCCTCGAGTTATCCCGACATGCGCAACGAACAGACGCTTCGGCGCTCGAGAAAATAGCGCCCCCCGCGGGTGCACACCCGGACCCGGAGAGGGGTAGCGATGGCGGGTCGGAATCGGATCGTGGAAGCGGCGATTCGGTGCTACCCGACACCGGCCGCGTTCCATCCGGCGAGCGCGGGCCGCACTTTTCCGCCGAAGATCCCGCGGTGATCGATTCGGGCGGGAACTCACCGGCAGGATCATCCGCACACGCCGCCGGTGCGAATCCGCGTGGTGGGGCGCTTGCACATGCTGCGGGCGAAATAATAGACGCCGCACGGTCGTTGCGCTGGGATGCGGGTGCGGCGTTCCAGGATGCGTTCACCCGCGATGCGTATGACGAGGCGGCGCGTTTATCCCAACGTGCCACGCTCAAGGACGAATCCCGGGCGCGGTTCGATATCGACCGGATGATCGACAACATCGTAACGAGTCGCGTCTTCGGGGTGCCCGTCATGCTCGCGTTGCTCACACTCGTGTTCTGGCTTACGATCAGCGGGGCGAATGTCCCGTCTGCCGCACTCTCTTCGCTACTCATCGACAGGATCCACCCGATGTTGGTGCACCTCGGCACGATCGCTCATTTTCCATGGTGGCTCTCCGGTGTGCTCTTCGACGGGTGTTATCTGTCGATGGCATGGGTGGTAGCGGTGATGCTTCCTCCGATGGCGATATTTTTTCCGCTCTTCACGCTGCTTGAAGACTTTGGTTATCTCGCGCGCGTTTCGTTTAATCTCGACGGAATGTTCCGCCGCGCGGGAGCTCATGGAAAACAGGCGCTCACGATGAGCATGGGGTTCGGATGCAACGCGGCGGGGGTCGTGGCGACGCGCATCATTGACAGCCGGCGGGAGAGGCTTATCGCGATCATCACCAACAATTTTGCGTTGTGCAACGGGCGCTGGCCGACGCAGATTCTTATCGCGTCCATTTTCCTGGGGGTGCTGGCACCGGCGCGGTGGGCCGGGCTGGTGTCCGCGGGAGCCGTCGTGGGGGTCGCAATGACCGGTGTGGCAATGACGTTCGTGGTGTCGTGGGCGCTCTCGCGTACCGCGCTGCACGGTGAGACTTCGGCGTTCAGCCTCGAACTTCCACCCTACCGGCCACCACGATTCTGGACAACGCTGTATACGTCGCTGATCGATCGGACGCTCTTTGTTCTGTGGCGCGCGGTGGTGTTCGCGTTGCCCGCGGGCGCTGTGATCTGGCTATCCGCCAACATTGTTGTCGGGCATCAGAGCGTCGCGGCACACCTCGTGAATTTACTCAATCCGGCAGGTGTTTTTCTGGGCCTCAACGGCGTAATTTTGCTGGCGTATGTAGTGGCCATTCCCGCGAACGAAATCGTGATTCCCACAATACTCATGCTGACGGTGATGACGGTTGGCATCACAGGGGTCGGGCACGGCGCGGGCGTAATGTTCGACTTGAAATCCTCGGGAGACGTGGCCGCTCTGTTGCACGCGGGCGGATGGACCGTTCTGACCGGAGTGAATCTCATGCTCTTCAGCCTGTTACACAACCCCTGCAGTACCACCATATTTACGATCTGGAAGGAGACGGGTTCGCGAAAGTGGACGACCGTCTCCACGTTGCTGCCGCTGGTCATTGGTGTGGTGGTGTGTTTTCTGGTGGCGCAGGTATGGCGCCTCGTGGTTGCGGGATAAGAAAAACCCGCCGGATCCCTCCCCGGCGGGTTTCTTCCATTCTGCCTGTGTGGCACCGCTCCGGTCAGGGGCGGCTGTCCACCCGGAAATTCAGATCTCCCGTAGCGGACGATGGGGTGACGATGATCGTCCACATTCCCGCCGTGCCCGTTGACGTTACGAACGACCCATCCTTGTTCAGGTCCTGCGAATACACGGACGTGCCGTTGGCATCTAGAATGGATAGTGTGACGTTTCCGGCCGATATTGCGCTCGACTGATTCACGTCGGCTGCTGTGGCGCTGTTCGAGAACGAGTATTGCAACGCTCCGGAATAGCCCTTCATGGCCGTGATCTGGAATTGAAAGTTTCCGTTTCCCTGGTTGATGATCTGGGGCTGTACGCCAGGGCTCGTGGGCGTGCTGCTTCCACAACCGCCCGCGATGGTGGCCATTGCCAGGGAAAATCCCGCGATCAGGGCGCTCTTTAAAATGTGGGTTCTATTCATCGGGTCACTCCTCGCCGGGGTGCTGGTGAATTTCCGCCGGTCGCGACGGGATCGGGATGGCGGAATGCGGTGCGTCGTCATTAGTAAGGCGCCGTTGATCCCGAAAACCGACCCGTGAGACAACGGACAACTGACTGCTGTGGGTCGGGAGCAAGTGTCATTCCATGGCAGGCCGCCGTTTCCGTCGTTCGGCTCACCGGACCCGACCATCGCCGCGTGCGCTGTTTAGTCCGCGGGCAGGTCCATGGGATACAGATCGCTCAAGTCTACCGGTGGCATGCCGCCGTCGAACGGGTGCGCGTCCTTGACGAACCAATCGTACCACCGCAGCGTTCGGTAGAGCACGTCGCGTCGCCCCGGCATTTTTCGGTTTCCGTGCCCTTCCCCCGGATATTGAACAAGGCGGACCGCGGGGTGGTCGTTCATTTTCATGCGCCGATATAACTCGAGGCTCTGCGACGGGTGCACGCGCGTGTCGGCCGTGCCTCCGAGAATGAGCGTGGCGGTGCGGGAATTGCGCGCATAGTAGATTGGGCTGCGTTCGGTGCTGAGTTTCCACATGTCTTCGAGCTTCTTGCCCGAGTGAACGTACAATTCCTCGTACGGAATATCCGTGGTTCCCCGCTTGCTGACCAGGTCGCTGATTCCGACAAACATCACCGCGGCACGAACGAGTCGGGTGTAATACGTGGCAAACCAGGCGGCGGCGAATCCTCCATACGACCCACCGCCGAGACCGACGCGTTTTGGGTCAGCCAGCCCCGTCTCGATCAGGTAGCGGATGCCGTCGGCGATGTCGTCGAATTCCACGCCTGCCGGATTTCCATAGTTCGCACGCGCGTGTTCGATTCCGTAACCGGTGCTGGCCCGATAATTCGGCAGAAATACGGCGAACCCGCGGCCAGCGAGAACTTGCGGTGGCTGGAAATACGACGAATGCCAGGAGTATCCGTAACGCGACTCCGGGCCGCCATGCACTTCCACGACCAGCGGATAACGGGTGCCCTCCTCGTATCCAACGGGGTAGTAGAGGAGTCCTTCCACCGGCCATCCGTCGCGCGCCTTGAATGTTACCGGCTTGCACTGCGCCAGGTCGCGGTCGGCCAGGAAGGCGTTCAGTGTGGTCAGGCGCTGTGGCTTGCCGCTGCCTTTCCAGAAGTACACGTCGCGTGGCATGCGTGGCGACGACGCAGTAAATGCCATACGTTTGTTATCGACGGAAAACGTGGGATTCGAGAATGTGTAGTTCTCGTTACGGCTGTCGAAGATGACGTGTCGCTTCCCGCCGGTGGCCGGTACGACAGATAGTGTGGTCCATACGCCCTCGTCGGCGCGGTACATCACCGTGCCGTCGTTTTTCCACCTTGCCCACACCACATGTCCCTTGAACTTCGGGGGAGTAAGGTTTCGTGCCTCCGCTCCTCCGAGGTCCTGCACGAGAACCTGGCTGACCGCGTCATCCGACCGTGTCAACGCAGCCGTGTACACCACGCGTGTGCCGTCAGGGCTGAAGGTGAACGACCCGAACTTGCCGGGATTGTGGGTGATTTGCGTGGTGGAGCCGTCGTCGAGGTTGTAGACGAAGAGGTGCTGGTTGATGTAGCGCTCATCGACCAGATTGTGCGGAGATGCGCCCATGCCGACGAGGCGGCCGTCGGGGCTGATGCGAACTGTCCATACATTGATGCCGTCGACGAGCCGTTCCGGTTCGCCGGCCGGATCGCCAACGGTTTCTACGTAAAGATTGCGGTTGTGAAGATCCTCTTCGTAGAACACAAAACCATACCCGAGCTTATCCAGCTTCTTGCGGCGCTTCGATTCAGGTTCGGTAGACGTATAGAAGATGCGTTTCCCGTCGGGGTGCCAGCCGTACGCGATCACCCCGTTGGGGGCGTGCGTTGCCTGCACCGCCTCGCCGCCGCCTACCGGAATAACCCATACCTGGGGCCGGGCGTCCTGTCCGCGCCGCATGATGAAGGAGATGGCCCGGCCATCGGGACGCCAGCGGGTGGCCGACACCCTGGTTTTGCCCGTCACAAAGGGGCGGCTGATGCGGGTTCGCGTGGATACCACATGGAGTTCCGAGTAGCGTGGCCCGGGCTCGTCGTCTATGGCCCGCGGAACAGACACCGTGTACGCAATTGATCCACCGTCGGGGCTGAGCCGGGCCGAGGTGGCGTAGCGCAGAGAAAGAACGTCTTCGGGTTCGAGAACCCCCGCGCCAGACGTTGGGGCGGACAGGGCCAGCGCCACAAAAACGACCACGCAACCGGATATTCGTCTCATGGGTGATTTCTCCTCAGTCTGATGGAGACGGTGGGGTAGACCAACGGGGAACCCATGCATCATGCCCGAACATCGGGGACGACGCAACCCCGGGTCTCCGCAGTTCGAGAAAAACGGGACGGTGGAGTCAAATATTCGTTGTCGTCCCCCGATTCGTCGGATATTATTCAGGCGATGGCGTGGTCCCTTCCCGGGGCCCGCCCGTTCGTTTATTTGTCTATTCAAATCGTCACTGTCCGCCCGTTCCCACGGGACGGGCGCCGGGAAGTGAGGAAACGAGTCATGTCGAACTACGTATCCGATCTGATGGTCCACGTGAAGGAGAAGAACCCCGCAGAGCCGGAGTTCCATCAGGCGGTTCAGGAAGTTGCAGAATCTGTTGTGCGCGTGCTCGATGCGCGGCCCGAATATCGTAAACGCAAAGTGCTCGAGAGAATGATTGAACCCGAGCGCGTGTTGATGTTCCGTGTCCCCTGGGTTGACGACCAGGGCGAGGTTCAGATCAACCGCGGATTCCGTATTGAGATGAACAGCGCCATTGGTCCGTACAAAGGTGGGCTTCGTTTTCACCCGTCGGTGAACCTGGGTATTCTCAAGTTTCTTGCCTTCGAGCAGGTGCTCAAGAACAGCCTCACAACGCTCCCCATGGGTGGGGGCAAAGGCGGGACGGATTTCGATCCCAAAGGGAAGAGCGACGACGAGATGATGCGCTTTTGCCAGAGTTTCATGACGGAGCTTCAGCGACACATCGGTCCGGACACCGACGTTCCCGCCGGCGATATCGGTGTGGGCGCGCGTGAAATCGGATTTCTGTTCGGCCAGTACAAGCGTCTGCGCAACGAGTTTACCGGCGTGCTGACCGGCAAGGGGCTCAACTGGGGTGGCTCCCTTGTTCGACCAGAAGCCACAGGGTACGGCTCGGTGTATTTTGCCTCGGAGATGCTGGCCACGCGCAACGACTCTCTCGACGGCAAGACCTGCCTCGTGTCCGGGTCGGGCAACGTGGCGCAGTACACCATTGAAAAAATCCAGCAGCTCGGCGGCAAGGTGGTCACCGCTTCGGATTCTTCCGGGTACGTATACGACGAGGCCGGGATTGATCGCAAGAAACTCGACTTTATCCTCGATCTGAAGAACAATCGCCGCGGACGCATTAAGGAGTACGCGGAGAAATTTTCGAGCGCCGAGTACACTGCAGTCGACCCCTCGCGCGACCACAATCCTCTGTGGAACCACAAGGCAGACTGCGCGTTTCCGTCGGCGACGCAAAATGAGATCAACGCCGTCGACGCGGCGAATCTCGTGAAGAATGGCATAAAGTCAGTGTGTGAAGGTGCAAATATGCCGTCCACACTGGACGCTGCACAGGTGTTCCTCGATTCCGGGCTGTTGTACGGACCGGCTAAAGCGGCCAACGCAGGTGGCGTAGCCGTTTCCGGCCTCGAGATGTCGCAGAACAGCCAGCGCCTCTCGTGGACGAGCGAAGAGGTGGATCAGAGGCTCCATCGCATCATGAAGTCGATTCACGCGGCATGCGTCTCTGCCGCGGAGCAGTACAGCAAGAAGGACAACTACGTGTACGGCGCCAACATTGCGGGCTTCCTGAAGGTGGCCGACGCAATGATGGACCAGGGCATTGTGTAACGTAGCAGGCACTTCGACGGAGGAAGCGTCGGGTAAAACGGGGTGGACTACGGTCCACTCCGTTTTTACTATACGGTAGCCTATGGAATCCGGACCTCGATCTGTTCCTCCCGTCGAACTGGAGCGCCTGCAGCGTTTTCAGGATCTGATGCGCCACCGGGTGCATGAGATCCTGCTCGTGTCCAGCCTCTACGATTCGTTTATCCTGGCCGAGGACGGGAGTCTTTACGAATCGCTCCTCAACGAGTACATCGGGCTGGGCCTGACGCACATGCCCAACATCACCCGGGTGTCGAGCGGATCCGAGGCCCTGCGCCTGGCACGGGAACCGGGCCGCTTCGATCTGGTGATTACCTCGCTTCGGCTCGAAGACATGCACTCGGTGGACCTCGCCCGGCGCATCCGCGAAATTGGAATTGATACGCCGATAGTGCTCCTCACGTACGACACACGTGAACTTGGAGAACTGGAACGCAAGGGAGGAACACGCAATTTTACGCGCGTATTTATCTGGCAGGGCGATTTTCGCGTCGTGCTGGCGATTATCAAGTTCATCGAAGATCGCTGGAATATCTCTGCTGATACGCGTCTGGTCGGGGTGCAGTCGATCGTCCTCATCGAAGACAGCGTGCGCTACTATTCGTCGTATCTTCCGCTTATCTACACAGCCGTACTCGAGCACACCGAGCACCTTATTGCCGAGGGGGTCAATCCCGCGCACAAGATTCTGCGCATGCGTGCCCGCCCAAAAATCATCCTGTGCACATCGTACGAAGAAGCCTGGGAATATTTCGACACCTACCACGAAAACATACTCGGCGTGATTGCAGACATCGAGTTTCCGCGGGGGGGGCAGCTCGATGCCGATGCCGGGTTTGAGTTTGCCGGAAACGTACGTATGGAACACGCGGATATCCCGGTGCTTCTCCAATCGAATAACGTATCGAATCGTGATCGTGCACACGCGATCGGGGCGTCATTTCTCCAGAAAGATTCCGATTCGCTGCTGCACGAGCTGCTGCAGTTTATGCGTGCGCATTTTGGGTTCGGAGACTTTGTGTTCCGGATGCGCGACGGCAGTGTGGTGGGGCGAGCGCACGACCTTCGCACCCTCGAGGACCAACTCAAGCGCGTGCCCGATGAGAGCATCAAGCTACACGGCGAAAGAAACGATTTTTCGACATGGCTCAAAGCGCGTACAGAATTTCTCCTTGCCTACAGGCTGCGCCCGGTTCGAATAGAAGAGTTTGATTCGCCCGCCGATGTGCGCGCCCACCTGGTGGCGCGTTTGAGCGATGCGCGGCGTGACCGCCAGCGCGGAAGTGTGGTGGACTTCGATCCCGATACCTTTGATGAAACGCGGAGCTTTGCGCGGGTCGGCGGGGGCTCGCTCGGAGGAAAGGGACGGGGGCTGGCATTTGCCGCGCGCCTGATCCACAAGAGTGGCCTCGAAGATGCGATTGCCAACGTTCGCATCATGGTGCCCCCGTCGATCATCCTCTCCACCGACGTGTTTGACGAATTCATCGAAGAAAATGAACTCTGGGATTTTGCCATTCACTGTGAGGACGACGCGGAGATCGTCCGGCGTTTTCGCGCAGCGGCGTTCCCGGCCATCGTATCGGAGGCGGTGCGGTCTTTTCTTGATGGCATCCACTTTCCGCTTTCGATTCGGTCGTCGAGCCTTCTGGAAGACTCGCAGTTCATGCCCTTCGCCGGGGTCTACGACACGAAAATGGTCCCCAATTCGTGCAGCGGACTCGACGAGCGGCTCGACGAAGTACTCGATGCCGTCAAACGGGTCTACGCATCCACGTTCTTCCACGCGGCCCGACGGTATATCAAATCGACCCCGTATCGCGTGGAAGAGGAAAAGATGGCCGTGATTATACAGAAGCTCGTGGGTGCATTTCACAACAATCGGTTTTACCCGGAAGTATCCGGAACGGCCCGCTCTCATAATTTTTATCCGATTAAGCCGATGGAACCCGGCGACGGGATAGCCGCTGTCGCGCTCGGGCTCGGCCTGCAGGTTGTAGACGGTGGGGCGGTGGTTCGATTTTCACCTCGCTACCCCCGTCACCTTGTGCAATTTTCCAGCGTGGACGATATCCTCAAGTACGGGCAGAAGGACTTTTGGGCGCTCGCAATGCCCGAGCACGGCCGCCGGGAAGCACCGCGTCTGGTGTCGTTTTCGCTCGATGTGGCGGAGAGAGACACTACGTTGCGCTACGTCGGATCCACATACAACAGGGACAACCACGCGATATACGATGGAATCGAACGGGCGGGATCTCGCGTTGTAACCTTCGCGCCGATCCTCAAGTACAATGTAGTTCCGCTTTCCGCGGTGCTCCAACGGCTGCTCGAACTGGGACGGCGGGGAATGAGCGCGCCCGTCGAGATCGAGTTCGCGGTGAATCTCTCCGTTCCCGAGGGAGAGCCCGCCGAATTCTACCTGCTGCAGATGCGACCGATGGTCATTTCCGAAGAAATCGATCGGATCGGCGTAGTGCAGAATCAGCGTGATGACCTCGTTGGCCACAGCACACGCGTGCTCGGTCAGGGCGTGATACATGAGATATTTGACGCTGTTGTTGTGGATATCGAGACGTTCAGCCGCGCCGAGAGCCACCGGGTCGCACGGGAAGTGTCGGCGATGAACGCCACACTGGTAGACGAAGAGCGCCCGTATGTGCTAATCGGTGTGGGGCGGTGGGGATCGGCGGACCCGTGGCTGGGCATTCCGGTGCGCTGGGAAAACATCGATGGCGCGTGTGTTATCGTAGAATGCGGAATGCGGGACATCCAGGTGGCGCCGTCACAGGGGACGCACTTTTTCCAGAATATTACCGCAGCGCGCGTGGGGTATATAACTGTGGAGAAGGAAGACGACAAGAACTTCATCGATTGGGACTGGTTGCGCGCGGTACCCGCTGTATCGGTGACCCCGTACACACGTCACATTCGATTCGAAAAGCCGCTGACCATCGTAATGGACGGCCGCCGATCGTGCGCGTCAATCATAAAACCCGGTGTGGAACCAGGCGGAACGTGCTAAAGTAGCGCGGCAAGTTGACCGAACAATACAGTGGGCGGTGTTCCATATGCCCGGCGCGGCAACGGAAATTTGATGAAACCATCCATCACACAAGATGAGCTGAAGATTCCCACCCTCGGCCCGGCGACGATCCACTCGACTCTGCACCTGTCACACACAATGGATGACGGACAGGCCGATTTCGTTCCGGACACGGCACGGGTACTCTATCGCGTCGCGACCCGAACAGAAAAAGATTTCGATTGTAGCCTGGCCTTCGAACGTGCGGGGCCGCGGGAACAGATTTATTTCGACCCCGCAAAGTCGCGCGCGGCCATCGTTACGTGCGGGGGAATGTCGCCCGGCCTCAACAACGTGATCCGTTCTATCTTCCTTGAACTCTATTACAATTATGGAGTTCGCGAGATTATCGGGTTCAAGTATGGATACCGGGGAATGAATCCCGTGCACGGAAACAATCCGGTATTCATGACGCCCGACACTGTGCGAAGCATCCACAACCAGGGCGGTTCATTGCTCGGGACGTCTCGTGGGGCGGAGGAGCCGGCGGTGATCGTAAACCGGTTGCAGGCTCTCGGCATCAACATGTTTTTTTGCGTTGGTGGCGACGGAACGCTGCGGGGCGCCCACGCAATATACGGTGAAGTTGCCCGCCGCGGACTGAAAATTGCGGTGATCGGGGTTCCCAAGACGATCGACAACGATATCCCTTTTGTGTACAAGACGTTCGGTTTTGACACCGCGGTGGGAGTTGTGCGCCAGGCAATCGACGGGGCACACACCGAGGCGGTGGGCACACCGAATGGAATCGGCCTCGTGCAGGTAATGGGGCGCGATTCTGGGTTTATCGCGGCGTACGGGACTCTGGCCAGCATGGAAGTGAATTTTTGCCTGGTCCCGGAGGTGCCGTTCGCGCTGGAAGGAAACGGTGGATTTCTCGACCTGCTGGAAAAGCGGGTGGTGCAACGGGGGCACGCCGTCGTTGTTGTGGCCGAGGGCGCCGGGCAGGGGTTTTTTGGTGGAAAAGAGGCTGTGTTCGATGCGTCGGGGAACCGAATTCACAACGACATTGGACTGCTTCTCAAGTCGAAAATTAAGTGCCATTTCGATGAACGGGGCCTGATGAGCAGTATCAAGTACATCGACCCGAGCTATATGATACGCAGTGTAAAGGCCAATGCGAGTGATGCTATATTTTGTAACGACCTGGCTCGTAACGCCGTGCATGCGGCGATGTCGGGGCGAACCGACACGCTCGTCGGATTATGGCACGGCATCTACACTCACGTGCCGAATACACTCGTCACGAGTTCGCCTCCCAAGCGCGTACGCCCTGAGAGTTTCCTCTGGCGCAGCGTGATGCAGGCTACCGGACAACCCCTGCGTATGGGGGTTGGGCCGGCCTAGCGCAGGCCTGCGGATTTTCTCGTTCCTTCCGTTTCGGCGCAGCCTGCTTGACCCACGTTCGCCGTGATTCTATACTCGCCCTGCCTCCCCGCACGAGGATGGCAAATCATCACACCGAAACGAGGAAATGCGATCATGTCACTTGAAAACCTGGAACCGAAATTGTTGTGGCGTTGCTTTGATGCAATCCGCCGGGTACCGCGCCCATCGAAACACGAAGAGAAAATCCGCACACATATTGTGAACTGGGCCAAAGAGCATAAGTTGGAACCACGGGTCGACGATGCCGGCAACGTAGTGGTGCCCGTTCCGGCAACTCCCGGGTGCGAGAACGCGCCGGGGGTTGTGTTACAGACTCATATGGATATGGTCTGCGAAAAAAACAAGGATGTGGAGTTCGACTTCATGGCCGATCCGATCGAAGTGAAAGTGGACGGTGACTGGCTGACGGCGAAGGGCACCACGCTCGGTGCGGATAACGGTGTGGGGCTGGCTGCGTCGCTCGCGATCGCTGAAGATCCCGACGCGGTTCACGGGCCGCTCGAAATTCTGGTCACAGTGGACGAAGAAACCGGCCTGACCGGCGCCGGCGCCCTTTCTCCGGATTTGCTCGAGGGACGCCGTCTGCTCAACCTGGACACCGAGGAACTCAACGCGCTCTACATCGGGTGCGCCGGGGGTGGGGACTCGAACCTGCAGCTACCGCTGGTGGGGCAGACCACCCCGGCCGACGCGGCGGCACTCGAACTCAAGATCAAGGGATTGCGCGGGGGCCATTCGGGGATGGACATTGTGGAGCAGCGCGGAAACGCAGTGAAGGCGCTGGTGCGTGTGTTGCGTTGCATCGACCAGCAATATCCTCTTCACCTGTTCCGCTTTGAGGGCGGTGGAGTGCACAACGCGATCCCTCGCGAAGCGTTCGCCGATATCACCGTGCCGGCCGCAGCCCTCGATGCGGTCACCGCGCTGGCCCGCGCGCAGACTGACGCGGTACGTGCCGAACTCGGCGCCACAGACCCGGGGCTCGAACTGGAAATTATACCGTCCGACAGCGCCCCGGACCGGGTCTGGTCGCCGGAGACGACCAAACGGTTGATCGGACTACTGTCGGTGCTGCCCCACGGCGTCGATTCGATGAGCCGTGATGTGCCGGGCCTGGTGGAAACTTCGAACAACCTGGCGTCGGTCTGGACACGGGACGAATCGGTGGTTGTCGGCACATCGTCGCGCAGCTCGGTCGGGAGTGCACTCGACGACATGCGTGCCCGCATTCGTGCGGCCGGACGGCTGGCCGGCGCGACGGTGGAAGAAGATGAGGCCTACCCGGGCTGGAAACCCGACCTGGACAGCAAGGTTCTGGCGGTGGCGAAAAAAGTGCACGAAGAAACGCTCGGCATTGTTCCCGAAGTCAAGGCCGTTCATGCGGGACTCGAGTGCGGGATTATCGGGGAAAAGTGCCCGGGGATGGATATGGTGTCGTTCGGCCCAACGATCGAAGCACCGCACTCGCCGGACGAACGGGTGAATATCGTGTCGGTAGGAACATTCTGGAAGTACCTGAAAGCGGTTCTTGCGGAACTGTCGGCAGTCTGATCGGTGGCGCTGCGGCTATCGCCGCGCAGCGACGCGGCTGTCGCGAAGAAACCGGAATGGCGCGAGACGAACGAATTGTGTTGTCGGCAATTTTCCCTTTCCGGCGGCTTTTGTTGTGTTTGCGGAACTTGTAACGGCACGGGGGACTCGTCCCCTGCGCCGTTTTTTATGCCAGGGCACGGCAGATCAAGGCCGTCGCCCATGCCGCATGCGTGCCAATCGCGTAGCCGATGAGCGCCATCAGAATGCTCGCGGGTACCAGACTTTCATTGTGGTACGAGGCCACGATCGGCGCAGACGCCGCACCTCCGATATTGGCGGCGCTTGCGATAGCCGCCGTGTGCACGTCCACACGAAACAGGCGGGCGCCGAGCAGACAGAATGCGCCGTGAATGAAGATCCAGAGGAACGCGCCGCCGAGAAATGCGACAAACTGCGTGAATGCGCCTTCCTGACCAAAATGCGCAACGGCGCCCATTCGTGCCACAAAGATATACACGAACGCCATGGCGAGCTCGTGGCTTCCGGGAAGTCGTTTGAGTGGCGTGAATGAGAGCGCTACGCCGATTGTACTGACGAGAAGAATTTTCCACGTGGCGGCGGAAACCACAGCCCCCGTCGGGAGCGCCTTGCCGAGCACCGTGGCCACCCACGTGACGGCTGCGGCGAGGAACAGAAGAAAGATGTAGTCGCGGAACCCCGGCGCCCGGTTGTCCTGCTCCATTTCGCGGGCCGCGTTTTCCATCATGCGCAAACGGTCGTCGCTGACGCGCGAAAAACGCGCAAACAGGCCCGCCATGTTCTTGGACGCGAGAAGAATCGGCAGCCACACCATATAAACAGCGTTGTCGGCAAAAACGGCCAGCCCAAATTCAAATCCGGGCGTTCCGACCATCTCGCTCACCGCCGCCATCTGGCCGGTGCCACCTATCCAGGATCCCGCCAGTGACCCAAAGGCCGTCCATCCGAGTGGGCCGAGCCAGCCCTTTACAACGAGGAATGCGACGACCCCGCCCACCATTACCCCCAGCGTTCCGAACAGCATGACGAAGATACCCTTTCCCATCACGCGAAAGGCCGCTGCGACGTCGACCTTGAGGAGAAGCAGAACGAGCATCATCGGAAGAAGGATGTGGCGGACCGCATCGTACACCGGAGAGGCCGGCGCGATGAGGCCGGTATTGGTCAAGACCACCGGACTGGCATAGATGAAAACAAGGGGGGGGAGGTACTGAAACAGTTTCCAGCGTGTGGCTCGTTCGGCATAGAACCAGAACGCACACACGCCCAGTAGCATGCAGAGAACACCGGCGTTCGAAGCGACCATTTGCATCTCCGGGATTCGAGGTGACGACGGCGCGAACAAGGTGAGATTGCCAGTGTATGCGGCCTGTGTAAACGGGTTTTGCTACCCGGGTGGTCCGTTCCGGAATCGCCGTGCGTATCCCTGTGTGGTGATCGATGCGGGGAGCCGGGAGATATTTCCAGGAACGGGCAATCCGGACAATTCGATCCGGCCGTTCCCATACTACTTCAGGATCACCATCTTGCGGGTGGCCACCGTGGTTCGTCCGGCGCGGAGGCGATAGAAGTACACCCCGGATCCCACCCGCTGACCGTGATTGTTCTTGCCGTCCCATACGCGTCGGTATGACCCGGGTCGGAGCGTGCCGTCGACAAGCGTACGTACGCGCGCGCCGTGGATATCGTAAACAGAAAGTACTACGCGGCGCGAGGCCCCGGGCCCGACGTCGAATTCAATGGAAGTAGCCGGGTTAAACGGGTTGGGGTAGTTCTGGCGCAGCGCACTGGACCGGGGGAGGGACGGCGTCTGCGCCGCACCGCTGGCGACCGTGAGGGGGTACTCGCCGGTGTGGGACAGGTTGGCATGAAGTCGGGGCCACGGGGCAAGGTTGGCGTTGTACGCGGCCGTCAGATCCCACATGTACACGTTGCGGTCGAACCCTGCGACGGTTATTTCCACATCGCCGTCGCCGTCGACATCGCACGCCGTGGGTGTTCCGCGTACGGCATCACCAATTACCAGCGGAAAGCCGTCGAGTTGTTGACCGGTGGCGTTCCACGCGTTGATGTGCTTCTGCTCGTTTCCCAGCGCGATGTCGAGCATTCCGTCGCCATCGAGGTCGGCCACAATGGGCGAGGATTCGGTACCGGATGTTCCGTATTGCACCGGCCAGCCCGGCGCGTCGGCGCCATTTTCCTCGAACACGTAGAGCCACCCCGATGATGACGGCAAAATGGTTTCGAGCTTGCCGTCGTTGTCGATGTCGGCGAGCGCCGGTGATGGGTTGAAGAACAGATTCTGGGGGACAAAGCGCTGCCAGAGAACCGTATTGTTGCTGCGCAGTGCGAGTATTTCGCTGCTTCGCGAAGGGACGACGATTTCAAGGCTGCCGTCACCGTCTATGTCACCCACCGCCAATCCGCCGCCGGCGAACCCCGACAACGCCCGTGGCCAGCCGGGCACTTCTGATCCATCGTTGTTGAGTACGTAGAGCATCGAGTCCTGTGTGGCGACGAGGATTTCATCGCGCCCGTCGTTGTCGATGTCGGCGAGCGCCGGGCTTTGCACTTGCCACCACGGTGTGTCGGGAAAACGCTTGAATACCCCGACGGTAGAGGTGTCGGCGTCGCCGTCGACCAGCTCGGTGCCATCGTCGTTCCACACGTACAGCCAGCCGCTCTGATCGATTGCGACCAGTTCTTTCTGCCAGTCGTCGTCCACGTTGCCCACGGCTACAGCGGCCCGTACATTGTCGTAGGTCGGTTGCGGCCACCCGGGTCGCGTCTGGCCATTGCCGTCAAAAACGTACATTTCCTTGCTGGTATAGGCCGGTGCGATAATATCCATCCTTGGCTTGTAGTCCAGTGAGGCCAGAGTCGGAGGCGCGACAAAGTCGGAGTCGATCGTATTGAACACGCCCCACGTCAGCGGCTTGCCATCGCCGTCGCGCAGTTCCGTGCCGTCAGCGTGCCATGCGTAGAGTTGATCGCTTCCAATGATCACGTCGAGTTTGCCGTCGCCGTCCACGTCCCCGACCGCGGGACTGCTCGACGACGCCGACGGCAGGATGTTGGGCCATCCTGCAGCCTGGGGTGCGTTTGTCGACCCGCCCGACTCGGCAGACGCCACGCTCTCGTTGTGGGCGGAATCCACGGCGGTTACCACGTAGTAATACCGCGTGCTCGGCTGAAGGCCTTCGTCAACAAACAGTGCGTGTGCCACGACATCGGGGGATACCCGGGCATACGGACCGCCGGAGGTGAAGGAACGATAGACGAGGTAGCCGGCCACATCGGGGCTGGCGCTCGTCGTCCACGACAGGCCGAGGCGATCGATGCCCAGGCTCGGGTCGAACAGAATTCCCGATGGAGGCGTGGGGGCGCGCAGTTCCAGCGTATCGCGCCACACATGGCCGGCCATGTCGGCGAAGGTCACGGCGAATGGATTTTCCACCATGACGGATGACTCGCTCAGGCTGAAGCCAACGCTGTTTTCGGCTTCCGACATGGCGGGCACGGTCGGCCAGATGGCCGTACTTCCCGAAACGGCTATTCCCGATCCGATGGGCACAATGATGGCATTGAGACCCGTCACCGCTCCGGACCCGTAATTTTTCACATTCAAGTAGAGCAAGAATGGTTCGCCGGCGCTCACCACACCGTTTCCGTCGCCGATGCTGTCGTCGGTACGCGTCAGCGTAATCGTTGGTGCCGGTGCATGGATCACACGCGCGAACGTGTCGGTCATCGTGTCGGCAGCGGTGATGGCCGTCACCGTAAAATCGGCAACCGTGCCATCGGGGGTGTCCGGGGCGATGACAAGGCGCCACGGCGTGTCCGCCGGCGTTGTCATTCCCGATGCCAATGATCCGAGGGTGGCCGCCGCGTTGGTGACGGTCACCCACGCGTTTGTCGTCGACAACGTGATCGTGGCAGGTAAGCTCGTCGCCGTTCCCGTGTTGGTGATCGACGCCAGTGCGTCCACGGTTTCACCCGCGTCAATTACTCCGTCCTGTCCGCCATAAGTTCCCGCGGCCCCCCCGTCGTCGATGACCGTGCCGGTGAACGACAGAAGCGCACCGGACCGGTTGGCCACCGCGATCGACGACTCCGTGCGCATCGAATTGCGCGCGGTTACCACGATGCCGATTGATCCGGGCGTGTCCGCTCGGAATGGAATCACGACCGTACCGGATGCGTCTGTTGGGAACACGCGGTAGTCGTCGCCGGGTTTCCATGCGCATACCACCGCGGAATCCGCAGGTGAGCCATCCCGCATAACCGTTACCAAAAACGATGTGGTCCCCGTTGAAATGGTGTCGGGGTGCAACACGGTTAGTGGCCGCGCGGGTCCGGTGAACATCGCCATCTCGGGGTCGGCCAGAAGGGTGTAAATGTAGTGAGTCCACAGATCGATATTGTCTCCAATGAGCGCCAGCGGTGTTCGTGGCAAACGCGAATTGTGAAACGATTCGCCAAGGTGCACTTCGTTCGCGCTGAACATGAGGCGGGTATATTCATCGGTGTAGTGCGTGGAAACATTAACAAACGCCGAATTTGCCGATCCGATCACCGACACCATCCCCCCGGACGGATTCGACAACATGTGTTCGGCGAGGCAATCAAAATCGAACGCCGCGGCGGTGCAATTCACCATAAACAGATTGCTGTATCGATTGGTGTTGGTAAATGCGTCCGCGTCGGGCACGAGGATGTTGTCATCCGCCACATGCATGTTGAACCGGTAGCCGTGTCCGTAGTGGAGTACAAATCCGTAACCCGTATTGATCGAATCGATGGCGCTCTGCCGCGACTCGAGGTACGAACCGGGATAACTGGTATAGTTTTCGTACAGCCGGTCGACGCGCAACGCGGCGGTAGTCATATTCTTTGCATACACGAATTCCGAGTGCGATGCCCCATCGTCCTGAATGGGGTCCCCCGGATTCCAGGGGGTGGGAAAGAGTACTTCGGAGAGAAACAGCGCGCGATCAACCGACGACGTGTAGGTGGGTATCTCGTACGATTCGATTTTATCGATCATCTGATTGACTTCCGCTACCGACTCGGTCGTCAACCGGCCCGTATATACCTCCGCGTACAGATCGGGCGCGTCCGACGGCATCTCTCCCCAGAGATTGTCATTGTCGGCGTTCCAGGACCCGTCGAGGCACGCGTAGTACATGTCCGTGGGGATCGAAGTGCCACCATAGTAGTAGGTAGTGTATGCAAATCGTGCGGGCACCTGGCGGGTGTCACCGCCGAGGAGAACGTAACGCGTGCCCCACTTTTGCCACGCGTCCCGAATATAAAATCGAATCGTTTCCTGCACGTCCGATCCCCGCCGCCCCGCGGCTTCGATCGACTCGATCGAACGGACCACGGCGGGTACCCCCTTTGCGGTCTTCCAGTCCGCAAAGCGCTGCCACGCCGCGGCCAGTGAATCCGGGGTAATGATCAGATATTCCACCGGGCTGCCTTCGAGGGAGGGAACCGGCGTGGGCGCAAATCCACCGCCGGGCGGGGGGGCCACGGGAAGAGGGGAATACGACGACAGGGCCGCGGGATTGATGACATTGCCCGTCAGGGTCGTCTTGATATCCGCCGCTCCGCGCGCGGTTACGCGTTGCGGGGCGTTTTGATCGGGGCGCGGGTCAAACGTCAGGCGGACGCGAAGAGTGATATCCGGGTGGAGCACGGCGGTACTTCCGTCGTACGCCACCGGTAAGACGGCGAACGATGCGAGCGCATAACCCTGCCACATTCCGGTCCCGAGATATACCGCGCTTTGACCTGGCGGCACGCTGCGACCCCGCGTCGCGTCTTTGACGACGGGGCGGTCGTGGTTGCCGGGTTCCGGTTCGGGCGCCGGTCTCACAGCGATCGATCGTGCGATGACCACACCCGCACCGGGTTGGGATACCAATCCGTCCACCCGGTATCCGGGAGGCAGAATGACGCGAACAACGCGCAGGGGAAGTTCCGGCTGGCCCGGTTCGGTGGTGAGTGACCAGTCGCTCGTGCGGGGAGGAACAAATCGGACACCATGGTCTGACCGGGACACGGCGATTGTCCCCGTATCTGTGTGAACGGGCAGCACGAGGGTTCGGCCCGAATCGGCGTCGGAAACGCTCGCCACAAGAAACGCGATGGGAAGGAGAACGGCGGTTCGCAATGAAGTGTACCTCACGGGCTGTTCAGACCGGCGAACGAGCAATAACGATATATCAGATCGTAGCTTATGTCAATCGATCCAACTCGTTCCGTGCCGGCCCGTACATCGACCTGTCGGATATTGTCCGGTCTTCGCGTTTGCTGACCCCGCGCCCTGCGCGGCGCGATGGCGTCTACTTCTGCAACAGGACGCGCCGAAACGGCGTCATTCTGCGAACAATCCATAACGCGCGCGCAGATGCTGCATCGCGCCAGGAACGGGGTCAGCGCATCGATTCGTATATGGACGCGGCGATCCTGCAATCAGGGTTGCGTGTTGTTGCGTGTGAGGTAGGTCCCGAAGTCGTTGATTCATTGCGGGGACGGTCATTGCGCGTTGCCCCGAATCGTAACCGAGACCGTGAGTCGCCGTTGCCAGAAAGCGTGCGCCCCACGCGAACCGTCGCCCCCGGTCTCGTACGCGTCAGGCACCCGGTGGAACGAACGCGCACCGCTTCGCCATCCCCGTCCATTTCATTGCCTGCTCGCACCGGATGAACCACGGCGCGGTTCCGGTTGTCTGTATTGGATCCGGAACTTGCTCATGTCCCCTCGACCGACTCCAAAGAATTGGAACGTACGAATTCGCGCAGTGCCAGCGCCCGGCCCGTTGCCCCCGCTCCGGGTTCGGGCGCGGGCTGCGCGTTCGAGACTCGTTCCCGAACGCTCCAGTGGAAGGATGCGCAGATGCACTCCGTTTCTGCCCCGTGCCCGTACCGGCATTGTTTCGCCGCCGCCGCAGCGGCAACTCTTGTCATGGCGCTTTTGGTATCTCCGGGTTACGCGCAGAAGAACGTGCGCGTCCACGCGTTTGATGTGTCCGCATCCCGCACCTGGAATGTTTTTCACAATGGCAATCTGGTGCAAACAGCGAATTCCTCGACGTCGGGAGCCGTGCAGTTTTCGCTGGTCGGGCGCGCCGGCGATACCATTCGGCTTGGGGCAACGGGCGCGGGGGCTATTGCCCCGTCGCCGCCGACCGGCCTGGCGGCGAACGGAGACAGTGTGGGTTGTGCACACCTGGTGTGGAATGCCAATCCGGAGGCCGACGTAGTGGGCTATCGCGTGTATTATGCGAACACTCCCGGAGCAGCGAGCACACCGATCGATTCGTTGTCGGTGACGGATACAACTGCTGTGGTGTGCGGTCTGGCCGACGGTACATGGTTTGTGGCGGTGCGTGCGAGGAATTCGGCGGGTTTGCTGGGCGGTTCGTCTGCTGAAGCCAGTGCCTCCGTTTCGAACGGGAACGCTCAGCCCCCGCTGCCGCCACAGTTCATCAACGCATCGGGAGGGGCACCCGGTTGTATCACGGTCTCGTGGTTGCCCGTCGGGGACCCGACGGTAACGGGGTACGACGTGTCGTACGGCGCTTCGTCGGTGGCCTCCGGCTCGGCTTCCGCATACGATGCTCACGTGGACGCGGGCTCGGCTACGTCGATGCCGATCTGCAACCTGAGCGCGGGTACGTGGTATGTCGCCGTCCGCGCCCGAAATTACGCCGGGACGCTCAGCGCGTATTCCTCCGAGCAGGCGGTTACGCTGGTCGTCACCGCTGTCGCCATTTCCAATTTTGACGCGGTGGCGTCGGGATCGGGTGTGGAACTGCAATGGGATGTCCGAGCGGAAAACGGCATCGACGGCTTTCGTCTGCTGCGACGGCTCGCCTCGGGCGGTCCCGACGTGCCAACCGGGCCCGCGCTCCTGCCGGGAGTGGAATCGCGCTATCTCGATCACGATGTGATTCCGGACACCGGGTACGAGTATACACTTGTGGTTGTCGAACAAGGCGGCGCGGAAACGCGGTCGGCGCCGGTTCAGGTTCACACGCGTGCGCTCATTCTCGAACTGGAACAAAATGTACCGAACCCGTTTAACCCGACAACAGCAATTTCGTTCGTTCTTCCGAAATCCGGGCGCGTTCGACTTTCCGTATACGATCTGCGCGGCGCACTCGTGGCGACTCTTCTCGACGGGGTTTCGCCGGCGGGGCGCCGATCGGTCCCATGGGATGGACGCGGGCGCGACGGTCGTAAGGCCGCGTCGGGGGAATATTTTTATCGCCTCCAGACTCCCGGCGGTGTGCGCACCCGGAAAATGATCCTGCTCAAATAGCGCTCATCTTCGACACGCCGTAATCAATCGATCGTCAGGTCGACCAACTTTCGCCATGCTCGCCACCCGGCAGAGTGCGGGGTCTGTGCGGACCCCGGGGGTATACGACGCTTTGCTCCGACGCGAACAATTCGGTCCGGACCCGCGGCGGTATTCGCATTTATCACAAACCACGGTGTCGCCGTGGTCCTGTCAAAATGGCGGTACTCGCTACCCGTCGTTATATCCCGGCGCATATTTGGGTATCCGCCCGTGTGCGGATCGAATCCGCTTCTCCTGAATTACTGCAAAGGACATGATATGAACGCCGGGTACCTTTCCGATGAATTGCAAGGACTCGAGCTCGATGTACCGCACGGGGTAAAAATGCGCGATACTGGTGACGAGCCGAACATGTATGCTCCGGGAAGCCAGGAAGAATCACCGCAAGTGGGAACGTTCATTCTACGGCAGCATGCATACGAACGATAAACGTGTTTGACTATCGTTTCATTGCGAGAACGCGCAGCGTCTGCCGGGCAGTACGAGTAAGGCCGTCGGAACGCACCGAATCGGCGACGATTGCCGCGGTGTCGCGAAGCGTAAGAAACGTATTGTGCACGCGGCCGATTCGGCGCAGAGGGCCATCGTAGTCCACAGCGTACCCCAACTCGCGGAGCAACGGTGCGGAAACCGATTCGATGCGTCGCCGTGCTCGGCCCGACATTCTGGTCGTGTATTTGCCCTTGTTGTGGGGGTCGATTTCGACACTGCGGGCGGCCCCTTTCTTCTCCACGCTTTTCTTGAGCTGGAGCATCCCGCGGTGCATCTCCAAACCGATCGTTTGGCAGAGGCGTGCCATTTCGTGCTCAGGAGATGTGATCAGGTCTTCGTATCGAATCTCCACATAGCGATCGCCCAGCGCGGCTCCTTGACGGCGTGCGCGCGACACGTCATCGAACCAGCGCTGCGCGGCCCGGAGCATGCTTTTGTTCCACGCCTGGCGGACCGATAAACAGTAGTCCCGGACGTCGCGGATGATGTGCACGAAGCGTGCGGTAGGGAAGTGTTGGGAAAGGGTGGCGATATGCTGGGTGTAGGAGGGCGTCTTGTCCCCCCAGATGATATCCGACATGCCCATGACGTTACAGTCGAGGCGGACGAGAGCCTCGAACACACCGGCTGGCGAAAAGTCGGCGCACGCGGCCTGCCACGTTTCGGGCGTCAGCATTAAACCCTCCGAACGCGCGCGCGTAAAATATGGCAGGTCACGATTAAAATCAAAAAACCGCGCGAACGCATCGCGTTCGGACAGATTGCCAAAACGATCCCAGCGTGCTATCCAGAGAGGTAGAAAATCTGTTTCGAGAACCGGGATATGGACGCGTGGATGACCACACAGAAGAGTACGGAGCAGTTTGGTGCCGCTGCGCACCATACCAACGACGAACAGTGGCCCGGTGAATACGATTTGATGCGCGGGTTTGGACATGGATATCCGGCAACGAGCGCGTTGAGCGAACGCTGTGGAACAGACAAAAAGGGGAACCCTGCAATGGCTCCCAGAGCATGGTAGCGTAATAGAGGAAGGAAGTTCAAGTTGAAGCGCATTCACCGTCAGCGTATTGCTGCGATTGTGCTCGGCACGGCCGTGATCGGTGTTGCGGCGATGGTATGGCGTAATTGGATGTCCTGGCACAATTGGAACGCCGTGTACCGTACGATCGACCGCAGATTCCCTGGAGTGCCGACCATGACGCCCTCGGGGCTGGACAGCCTTGTGGCACGAGTCGGCAGCGATGGAGTTGTCTTACTCGACGTTCGTACGACAGATGAATATGCGGTGAGCCACCTCGCCGGGGCGGTTTCGGCGCCCGGACTCGAGGCGGCAGAACGCGCACTCCAGGAACTCCCGCCGAAGACGACGGTGGTGGCGTACTGCTCGATCGGCTATCGCTCGGCACGGATGGTGTACAGGCTGCGCCGCCGGGGGTATGCCCGCGTGTATAATCTGCGCGGGTCGATTTTCGCGTGGGTGAACACGGGGCGTTCTGTTTTTCGTGACGGCAGACCGGTGCGAGCGGTTCATCCGTTCAGCGGATTCTGGGGCCGCCTGCTGCGGCCTGACTATCACAGCTGGCGTTCCGCCGGAACCTGACCCTCCGGGCCCGATCCCTGCTGCAGCGTGTGGATGTGGGCGATCATGGCCATTATTTTGAAAATGGAGAATGGGGGGGCAGCGAACCTGCGGGACAGAATATTGTATGTTGTTGTAAAACAATACGTTGCAATATGAAAAGGGCTCGATAGCATTTGTGATGTATCCTCGCGGAAGGGTCACGCCGGATGCGAATCATCGAATTTCCGGCGGCGACGAGCGAAAAAGCGCACCGTGGAAAATCCCGTAATTCTGGCGGGCGGGGCATATGCGCACGTGTCAGTAAGGCGGTCCGGGTCTGGCGCGAGCATCGAAACAGGGGTGGGGCCGCTACCGTTGCGACACGGCAGGGATGCGCCGGTCACCATGGGGTGAGAACATTGCGAACCGGCACTTTGTTATTTACCGTCTGGGCAGCGATGCTGCCGGCCGTCGCCCGCCCGCTGGTTGCGACGGCGGCTACGGCGGCCGAACGCGCCGCCGACGTAACCGTGCCGTTCGCGCGCCATAATTCGATACCAACCGGTCCGTACGAGCGCTTTTTTTACCGGGGGCTGCCCTATGGATCCGACGCCACGTTTCAGCCGCTGCGCGAAGTGATCAACGGCGCGTTCGGTATTCTCCAGATTTCCAGCAACTGGAAAACTCTCGATCGCATCGACTGGCGCAACGGACTGAGTGTGACCTGGCGAAGCATTACGCATCCCACGCGGACGATCGGGAACTATGGCTGGCGGGATTTTGCTACCAGCGAAATGCTTCCCGGGCGATTGAGCTGGCAGAACCTGCAATACGTTCCCAACTACACGTTGCACCTCGTCGGCGGGGGCGCACGCAACCGCGCGTTTGTCGAATGGTATCGCGCGCACGGTGTTCCGTACCCGGTCTGGATGGCAATGGCCACCACGATCGTGCACGAATTCGCCGTGGAAACGGTGGAACACGCCGGGGAACACGCGCCGACGGTTGATCCCATAGCCGACATGTTGTTTTTCGACCCCGCCGGTGCGCTGCTGTTCCTGCGCGACGGCGTGTCGCGATTCTTCGCGCATACGTTGCACATGTCGATCTGGTCGGGGCAACCCATGATCAACCCCGCCATTCATTCCATCGAGAATGCCGGGCAAAACTACGCGTTTCACTATTTCTTCTCCGGGGGAAACCGCGCCGGATTATTCACCTACCTGGGGATGAGCAATTTGTTCGGCGTTACGGTGCGCAATGCCGGCGGTGTCGACTGGTCGTTTGGACTCGGTGGCAATGTGGCGGAACTGACCCCGGTAGAGCGGGGTCGCGGGGGGAGCGCATTCTTCGCGCGCTTGTCGTGGGACGCCGGACTGTTCGCCCATGTCAACGGATCGTTGCTGGTTTCGGTGCTCGTTTCGCAATCGTGGGCGCAACGCCTGCGCGTAAATGTTTACCCCGGCGTGGTCAGCCTCGGCGGCGTTACGCCCGGAATCTACGTGGGCGTGCGCCGATCTACATTGCTGTTCGGCGTAAGCTTGCATGGGCTGCCCGTTGGTGGGGCATACTCGGGATAGCCGGGTTGTCCGCGGGCGTGCCGGGGAATTGCACGCGGGCAAAAAAACACCCGACCGCCGGTGAGATACCGGCGGTCGGGTGTTCGGGTTCCGCGCGAACGAACGTGGAACCGTGCGAGCATGCTCAGACTACATCGAAACGGCCGGACACCGCCGTGGTTGACACCAGCCGTTTCCATGCTACTTCAAAAGCACCATTTTGCGCGTCAGCTGTGTGGTGCCGGCGAAAAGACGGTAAAAGTACACGCCCGATGCCACCGCATTGCCCGCGTTGTCGCGTCCGTTCCACTCCACCTTGTTCGACCCCGCGTCGCGGACGCCATCGACGAGTGTGCGCACCGGGCGGCCGCTTCCGTCATAGATCGTGATCCGGACGCGCTGCGTCACCGCCAGATCGAACGCAATTGTCGTGGCCGGGTTGAACGGGTTGGGTGAGTTCTGTGCAAGCGCCGTGGCCACGCCCGGGATGGCAACCGTTACGTTGGGCGAACGGAAATCGCCGTCGGTTGCCTTTGTGACGATGAAATAGTTGTAGGTGTGTCCCGGCTGAACGCCGTTGTCTACATAGTGCAGGTCATCTACTCCGTTCATCGTGACCGTGCGGAACGATGTGGCAGTTGCATCGCCCTCGGCGCGGTACAGGTCTACCTGAAACGAACCGGGAGTTTCCGTGAACGACGCGGTAAGTTCCACTCCATTTTGTACGGTGCGCGCGTTAAACGATTGTACGGCGACGGGCACGGGCTGGCACCCGATGACGAAGCTACCCCATTGCGTGGCCCAGCGTCCGTCTTCACCTGGCAATGAAGAGAGCACCGTGCCCCGCATCATGGCGTATTCGTTGTACACCCAGAACGTGGCGCCGTCGGCCGGGTCCAGCGCTATGCCGCTGTAATCACCCCAGCGGTTGCGCGGGCCACCGAACGCACGGTAGTAGTAATCGGTTCCCGCCATCAGCGTACCGGTGGATTGCAGGGTTCCCGCCGGGTCGGTGGACAGGCGTCCCGTATAATATGCGCCGGGGAAAAACAACGTGTTCGACGCGGCAAAACCGATGGCCATGTCGTCACAGTTGTCTACCGCCACCGAGGGGTAGAATGTGTACGTGTCGGTGCCGAGATCTTCGGCGCCGGCGTTGCCCTGATCCGCTGTGGCGATTGAACCGATGCCCGGCGTCGTATTAAGTCGCCACCAGTGCGCCGTGGTCTGTCCCGCATCGATACCCGCGTTGGGTATAATCGTTGTCGATATGTACAGAGATCCGTTCCGCCACACGGCGTTTAGCGTACGCCGGTCTCCTGCAGCGACGAGTTGCGTGGTGCCGGACTGCGGCGCGCCGGGAAGCGCCGGAAAACCAAACGCGCCGCCGACATCTTCGATATCGCCACAGGGAACAAACTGACTGGTGAAGAACGGGCCGCCGCTGCCGCCGAGTGGGTCGGCAACTTCGATTACCTGAACGAATTCGGACGCACCCGGGCCACCGTTGGTCAGTCCGGAGTACGCGCAAAGATACGTGCCAACGCCCGCCGGAGGCGTGCCGAACATGTGTGCGGGCTGCGCGGTCGTGGCAAATCCGGCCACTCCCGCCGCACCATATGCGTCGTACGCGGTCGCGGTGATCGCGCCGCCCGCATACAGCGGAGCCTTGTTGATGATCCACACGCGCTCGCCCTGATACGTGCCGCTTCCCGCTGCAAACGCGAACATGTTCGTGGTGACGTAGATGGCCTGGCCGTCGACGGCGAAGCCGGGGTAATCCGCCCAGGTCGCTTTGCCACCGATGGTCATTTTGGAGTGGATTGCGCCGAACCACCAGCCGCCGTTGGGGTCAGGTGTTTTCGATACCGCGATCAGAATATACGAGTCGTCGGCCGGGTCGCCACGCGCCGTGTCGGTTTTTTCGAGTGTAACCACGACGAAACGCTGATTGTACTGATCGTATATCACCTTGGGGTCAAACGTAAACGTGCCGAGCGGCGGCCCCAGAGGCGCAAAGAACGTCTGCAAGCTCTGTGTGCTCTGCATAGCGCCCACCTTGGAAAACCACTGAATTGTCACGTTCCCGACGTTTACGACGTTCGTGGGGCCGGCTGCGCCATTGGGATCGGGTGGAATAAACAAAAATCCATTGCCGCTGCCGCTTCCGTCAAAATTAAACCCGGCGAATGTCGTTCCCAGGGGTGGCGCACCGGCGATGTCCGGTGCGGCGGGTTTGCCAGGGCGTTGTGCGGGCGGAGTGGCGAGCAGCGACGCAGGTGCAATGTGCTGCACAATACTGGGGGCGGTCTCTTCGCCCACGATCTGTGCATGGATGGGCAGCGTAGCGCTGGCGAGCAACAGGGTGGCGGCACAGAACGCAAGGCCGATCTGATCGCGAAGTGTCATGATGTGACCTCCTGGTTGGGACGGGGGGCCGAAGGGGGATCCCCCGGGGCGCCCGGAGAAGATGGGGGCGCGGAATCCGCCGGGACGAACGACAGGAATAAATTAGGGTACTTCCAGGGTACTTCAGCTGATGATGTCGCTCCAAAAGATGCTGCGCAAGGATACCACAATACGAAAGGGTATGGCAATCCTGTTCTACGTACCATCCGAACCATCGAGCGTGGCGAGTCGGGGTGCGATGGACTCCGCAACCTCCGCCGTTGTATACTGTTCGGTAGAAGTCCACACCGCGGTCCATCGGGCCGGGGCGAGACGGCCCGATCACGTTGTACCAAAGGAGAAACATTGAAACGATACTTCGTGCCGCTGCTGGCCTTCGCGGTCACCGTGATGGCATCGGGGCCGGCGCTGCCGGTTGCGCCGCCAACGCCAACGCCAACGAAATCGCCGCCTCCCCGCTATATCCAGGTCTCGGTACGCGCAGCCTTGCAAATGCTTCAGGGGCACGACGACGCGTCGATTGAAGCGTTTATGAACGCGCTGATGGTTCCGGCCAAATCGCGGACGCGGTCTGAGACGATCGCCAGTTTGCGGGAACTGCGCCGCACGGTGCAGCCGCTTCTCGGCAACGTCGTGTTGAAGCCGGATAGCGATGGCGTGGTGCTCGTGCTCTCCGGCGACGGAAAAACGCGACGCGTGCACATGGTGGTCAACCATACGGGGGTCCACAAGCTCGAACTCATGGCGTCCGATGCTGAAAAGAGCAAGCCTGCGACGAAAAAGGACGGAAAGCAGAAGATGGGTTCGGGTACGTAGGGCGAAAGAGTACGCGAACCAGGTTGGACATGGTCGGCGTACGTGTGGCGCGACAGATCGTCCCGCCGGGAGCCGCGCGTGGGGCAGCACGGGCCCAGGAGCGTTACATCGCGCGCGTTACCCAATTCAATTGTGATGCATCAAAATCGAAACCATAAATCGAGACGATCACATTGAACAGGTTGGAACGGCTGGAAACGATCCTGCTTATTGGCATTTGCGTGGGGCTTCTTCCCGGTCAAAAAGTTGTTGCCGCAGATCATATTGAAAAAGCGGGGAGTATACTCCAAATCGCGATCCCCTCGGTTGCATATGGCGCCACCTTCTATTTGCGAGATGGCCACGGAAGAAACCAATTCTACGAATCATTTGTCGCGAACTTAGCGGTTACGTACGGACTAAAATATTCTATCCACAAGACAAGGCCAAATGGTGGGGCTCACTCTTTCCCATCCGGGCACACATCCGCGGCATTTCAAGGTGCTTCGTTTATCTACAGAAGGTACGGATTGAAATATGCGATACCTGCATATATCGGCGCGGGGTTTGTAGGCTACAGTCGAGTGGAGTCCAATAATCATTTTACAGAAGACGTTCTTGCCGGAGCAGCCATCGGTATTGCCAGCAGCTTTTACTTTACGAAACCATATCATGGATTTCATGTGGCGCCAGTAACAAGAAATGGTACGTACGGGTTCACAATATCCAGGAAATGGTAGTGTGTGTTCTGCTCTTGTATTCGGGGGCAGCAGGAAGCGCCGCACGCAAGAACAACCCGAGCACGGATGGCGCGCGACAGAAGGGCACGGGAGAATGCGGTACCCTGAACCTGAACCTGATGCGTCTGATCGACCAGCAGGTCCTCGATACGCCGTACTATGGCTCACGGCAAATAGAGGTAGACCCCGTTCTTTGGACAGTTTGGCACTTTATTTCCACGAAACGTGATTATTGCAAACCAGTTATCACCCATGCCGCCGAGGTGAAACGGATCCTGGAGCACGTCGGGGAAGCAGTTGACCTGACCCCCTTCGGTTGAAGGCCCGCCTGTTTATGAAGAACGTACGAATTGCCCCGCCTTGGAGCGAGAAGCGATTGGCTGGCACGGTCATCATCGCGGGGATTCTCGTGCGGTTGGCGACCCTTGGGTATATCAACCGGTTTCCTTTGGCGAGCGACTCGCTTGCCTACCATGAAATGGGGATGAATATGGCGAGGGGGGTGCCTTTTTCTCCGCTGTATCCGCCGGGGATTTCTTTCTTTCTTGCATTTGCGTTCAAGGTGTTCGGTTCGTCGGAACTGGTCTCACGGCTTTCCGGGCTGGCGTGGTATCTAGTATTCATAGTACTCGTATTCAGCATTGCGCGCCGATCTTTTGGTCGCGTCGCAGCTGTACTTGCAGTATCGGTGTTCAGCTTCTTTCCTGCGTTTATTTGGCACTCAACAGAGCCGCTTACTCAGCTTCCTACTGCGACGCTTTTGCTTGGAATCGGATTGGCTCTTATTTCAATGCGCGAAAAACACGCGGCGTGGGAGGGGAGTATTCTCGGTGCGTTACTGGGATTGGCAATCCTTGTTCGCCCGAGCAATCTGTTCCTGAGCCTGGTTGTATTGGTTTACGTTCTGGTCGTACGTCGCAGGCGACTGTCTTGTCTTGTTGCGGGGGTGGTTGCCCTTTCGATCGTGTCGTGCTGGCTGATTAGTGCGCGGAATATGACGGGTCGCTTTGTTCCTATCAACGAGGCGAATGGTATGAATGTGTTTTATGGGAACGACGAGTTTACACCGCTATACAAGACTTGGTGGTTTGGGTCTCATGGGCGCGGAGAGCCGGGTGTCCCGAAGAAGTTCAGTGAACTGCTTGATCAAATCGAGCGAATGCCGGCTGGTGATCGAAGTGCGTTTTACCGAAAGGCGGTTATTTCCCATGTTACCTCTCGATTTGATCTGTTTGTTGTTCGCACAGTGAATCGTGTATGTACGTTCTTGGCGTTCGATACGTTCACAGGATCAGCTCTGCGAAAGCTATATGGGGTGCCGACATCTGTCGCGTTGCTCACTATCGGAGTTGACGCCTTGTTCTATTCACTTGTAGTGCTTTCGTGCCTCCTTTTTGTTTTCTCGTCATCATCAACGGAGACAGAACGGGATGTGGGTCGCATTCTTCTCTTGATAGCTGGGGCCTACGCAATTCCGTATTGGCTGTCGTTTTCTCACCCTACGTATCACGTTCCGGTGGTGCCGCTTCTGGGGGTTGTTGGGTCATCTTTTGTGGCACGCGTTGTTGTCGCACCTGGCCATGAACTCCTGGCTCTGCGTTCATTATCAAGATATCGGCGTGTGGGTTTGCTCTGCGGTCTGGGGGTGTTTGTACTTATCCAAATTGAATGGATTGTGTTCGGCTTGTCCCGTATCTGAGTTGAGAGTAGCGAACGAAAAGGGGAAATGATGAAGGGGCGTGTTGTCCTCTGCGCGCTTCTGGGTGGGTTGAACCGCCCCGGTTTCTCCGGAGCCCCGATTACGTGACTCCGACCGCCCTGGCCGGGTCTTCCTGCCTCCGATAGTACATCTCTTCGTACTCGGCCGGCGGAACGCTTCCGATCGGCTCGAACAAGCGCCGGTGATGGAACCAGTCGACCCACTCCAGCGTCGCGAACTCCACCGCTTCCAGGTGACGCCAGGGGCCGCGGCGATCAATCACTTCCGTTTTATAGAGGCCGATGATTGATTCGGCCATCGCATTGTCGTACGAGTCCCCGCGACTTCCGACCGATGGCTCGATGCCCGCCTCGGCCAGTCGCTCGGTGTAACGAATCGATACGTACTGCACGCCACGGTCGTTGTGATGGATCAGGTCGTTGGTGTCGGGGCGATCGAAGATGGCCTGCTCGAGTGCATCGAGCGCAAGGTCCGTGCGGAGCGATCGCGAGGCCCGCCAGCCAACGATCCGCCGCGCAAAGACATCGATCACGAACGCCACATACACGAAGCCGCGCCAGGTTGCCACGTAGGTCAGATCCGCGACCCACAGCTGATTCGGTCGCATCGCCGTGAAGTCCCGATCGACCCGGTCGGGTGGCCGAGCCGCACTGAGATCGGGAACCGTCGTCTTGAACTTCCGGCCCCGTACCACCCCTCGAGTCCCATATCGCGCATTAAACGCTCCACCGTGCAGCGCGCCACCTCGATCCCTTCGCGCCCGAGCTGGCGCCACACCTTGCGCACCCCGTACACGCGAAAGTTCTCTTCCCATACCCGGCGAATATCCTCGCGAAGTACCGCATCCCGTTGTGCGCGCGCCGACAGGCGAGATGGATCCCGTTCTCTGGCTTTGTGCTCAAAGTACGTCGAGGGGGCGATCGGCAACACCGCGCAGATCGGCTCGACCCCGTACCCATCCCGATGGGCATCAATATAAGCCGCCATTACTTCCGTCGGCCCTCGAGCTCCGCCTGTGCGAAAAAAGCCGACGCCGTGCGTAAAATATCATTCGCCCGACGCAGTTCCCGGTTCTCTCGCTCGAGCTTCTTCATCCGATCCCGCTCTTCGCTGGTCAGTCCCGGGCGAAGCCCCTGGTCACACTGCGCCTGCAGCACCCACTTGCGCAGCGTCTCCGCCGAACAAGCCGATCTTTGCGGCGATCGACCGGATGGTCGCCCACTGCGAGCTGTGGTCGCCCTGGTGCTCGAAAACCATTCGAACGGCCCGTTCCTTGACTTCTGGGGAAAATCTGTTTTGCTTGCTCATGACTCCATCCTCTCACGATTGGGAGTCTCCGGCAATCCCGGGGCGGTTCAGTGGGGTGACTCTGGACGATTCATCTGGAAGGAAGAGTCTTGGATTTGTCAGGGCGCGCGGCCTGATGCCCGTCGTGTGAGCGATCAGAAGTTGCGCGAAATTATCAGGAAGACAACTTTGCCGGAAGTTCAGAGGGTGGCTGATGTCATCTTGGAGGGCGAAATCGTAGATGTCCAGCCGTTTGCGTTGTCGGGGCCTGATGGACACGTGTCCCGCGGACTGCGTGTTGCCATGCGCCCGACTAAAGTCTACAAGGGCATAGAGGCGAGTTCGATAGTCACGATAGTGGTTGTTGCGAGCGGGAACTACTCGCCGCATTGGCGACGGTCGATGCCGGTGAACTACAAAATTGGTCAACAGTGGCTAGCGTTTCTCAAGCCGTTAGAGGGCGGGTATTACTATCCGTTCTCTGGATCGAACGGGATGTTTCAGGCCGTCAACGGAGAGTTGATCTATGACGGGAGAAAACGCTACGGCATGAACCTCAGGGTGATGCGAGAATTCTTATTGAAGGATGGGGATTAGATGAAATGGTTCTTTCATAGTCGCTTGTATGACGATCGGTGTCAGAGAAAACAGCGCTTCGCAGGCGCGCTGTTCGCCGCGGTGATGGTGTGTGCTTCTTCGCCGTTGGTTGCGGCAGGTCCGCCGGAGAGCAAACGGGTATTTGTGCCGAATGCAGCTTTGATTTACCGCGGTGTGTATGTCGATCCGCAGATCGTGAACGGAACGTCCGGCTATATGATCGAGATCCGCGATCGAAGTGTGACCGTAAACGGAATCACCGTTTTTCACGCATGGGACGGTCCGATTCAGCCGTCCATCGTGACGCACCCCGAAGTACCGGTGGAAAATCCTCTTGAGGAAACGCTCCGACAGTTCTGGAATCGGAGCACGTTTGACAGGAATCGTGCACTCATTACGGTGGATGGAAGGAGCTACGTGATGGGAGACGAGTTCGATTTCGAACTGCACGGCACCGATGTGAAAGCGCACATTAGACTCACGAATATGGCTATGTGGGTACGAGTGGGTACCGACTCGGTGCGTGCGGTGACACTGGAAAGACCAGCGGTTATCGACCGGAGAAAGGAAGACGAAAGGGTATTGCGAAAAGCGCTTGGGATTGTGCGTGCGCAGCTAGCACCAGGGAGGGTTCTGGTGAAAGGTAAGCACTACGATTACTCATTTGATATTTCCGAACTGGCGGCAATTAGAAAGTCTTTTGAGTATGCCCGTTCCTCGTTATCCCGTCGAGCGCCAAGCCAGATACCCCAGCGGGCGACGTTTGGTGGCTATTCGTGGGATGCTGCCGTACTTCGAGATGTGCTGAATGCCGACGGGAAGAACCGATGAAGACCACCGAGAGGATTGCCATCGTCATGTGTTGTATTGCGATTGGCTTCGTTTGTCCTGGTATCGCGTGGGGGCAGCAAAACGTCATACAGGATAAGTCGATTCTTGAGCTTCAGCCGGCAGAATGGGAGCTCGGCGATTATTTTCCTCCCTCAGAGATTGATGCTCTCACGTCACGTGGATACTCATTTAGCAAATGGCAAATGACAGAGAAATTTGGAAGTAAAGAAGACATGAAGACATTTCTCGGGTATATCATGGATACGTCAAGTGGCATGCTGTTTTATGGCGGGCATGGGGGTAACTCCGGGGTCACCGAAGGTATCCGGATGTCGTCGCTGTTGGAAGTGTTGATTGCGATCGACTGGCTAGAACAACAGGACTTCAGAATCGGGCCGCAAGATCTCGTCCCTCTTGACCGAGGGGACGGAACGTGGTCTATAGCGATGGACAATGCTTTTCTAAACGGTGAATCCAAATCGAGGGAGGCTGCGATTATTGCTACCTGCAGCGGCACGCTTGGCAGCACTTTCAACGCGGCTGCGAGGGTAACAGGTCCCGATGGATCATGCACTAACGTCGACCTTATCGCCAGCATTGGTTGCCTTATCGATGCGATGACATCAGACTCACTCACCGCGACGTTTGGCGATGCGGCATCAGCGTGCAGCGGTAGTCTTGGACTTAGATGGGTGCTGTCTGTTCAGTCCGGCAAGGATACACAGTTTATCGGGTTTTGCGGGTATCGGACACCGGAGGGACCGCCACGCGTAGCGATACCGACATGTTCTTCCGACGACGGCCCGTTGGCCGACGTGTCCAGCTTTGACGTGTTCGATGGAACGGTCGCCTGGTTCGTGGATCGGGAGAACGGAACCCAAGAATACGTCATCGAGGGGTGCTACTCGATGTACGGGCCCGGCGACATTCTTGGTGGGGACGACGCCGGGCTTGGCTGGCACAAGTTTGTGCTGCCCGGCGCCGCGCGCGTGCGCATCCAAATAAGAAAATTCCCGACGCCGCAGTCTGTTGGCACCGGGAACTTATCTTTTCGAATGGTAGCGGGGAC
>Ga0114931_10000514_pt1 | contig 46826 bp, 44 predicted proteins | sample 2SBtaG_FD_89579 | JGI IMG/M metagenome (GOLD analysis project Ga0114931, IMG submission 89579) | Deep subsurface microbial communities from Kolumbo volcano to uncover new lineages of life (NeLLi) - 2SBTROV14_V59a metaG | ecosystem: Environmental > Aquatic > Marine > Volcanic | place: Kolumbo... | reverse complement strand
TCCTGCAGGACCTCCGGATCACAGGTGATTTGGATCAGCTGTCGCTCTTGATCGACTTTGATTTCCAGGCTGTCGCCCCAGCGGGATGCCACCATCCGAGGCAGGTCTGTGAATTTCAGGACGTTGTTCAGGGTAGGACTCATTTGCTTTACCTCCCCAATGCAAAAGCCGCCAGCTTAAGGACGTGATGCAGCGGCGCCGGGATGAAAACGCCCAGGAGCACTACGGGGATAACCGCCACCGCCAGCGCGGCTGCGCATGTGGCCGGCAGCCGGTATGCAGCCCGCGCTGCCGGCGGCCGTCCGAATACCATTTTGTTGATCTGGTACATGATCCCGCAAAAGGCGATGGCGATAAACAGGGTCAGCAGGCCGATGATCACGTAGTGCCCCGCCGCCAGCCCGGCCTTGATGATGGAAAACTCGCTGATAAACACGGCAAAGGGCGAGGCCCCGGCGATGGCCAGGCCTCCGAGCATCAGAGAAATTCCGGCCACGGGTGATGTGCGTATGAGCCCGCGGACGGTATCGATCTTGCGGGTGCCGGTAATCAAAAGGGTTGCTCCGGCGGCGAAGAAGCAGAAAGATTTGGTTACCGCATGGGCCATGATCTGGTATGTGGCGCCCAGATGTGCGGCCCCGCCGCCCAGGCCCGCCGCCACCAGGATGATGCCCATGTGCTCGATGGTGGAAAAAGCGAACAGCCGCTTGTAGTCTTTAACCTGCAACAGGAGAAAGGCCGCCGCACCCGCCGAGATCAGGCCGAAGCTGACGGACCAGGTGCCGGCCGGGTGGCCCGGTATCCAGGTAAGCACCGGCAGGAGTCGGAGAATCACGTAAAGCGCCGTGGTGGTCTCCACCCCGGAGAGGAGTGCACACACGGGCGACGGCGCCTGGCTGTGGGCGTCAGGCAGCCAGGTGTGCAGCGGTACCAGGCCGGCCTTGGTACCGAATCCGATGAGAATGAAGAAGAAGGCGGTCTTGAGAAAGGCCGGCTGGATGCGGAGCCCGGCCAGGGTGAGGCCGGCCCACGTGAATTCGCCCGCTCCCGATGTTCTGAGCCCCCAGTACAGGATCAGGACCCCGATAAGGGCAAAGGCCGCCCCCATGCAGGTGAGCACCACATACTTCCAGGCGGCCTCTAAGGCCTCCGGGTTGTCTTCGAATCCCACCAGGAATACGGAGAGCAGCGTGGTCAGTTCCACGGCGATCCATACCATGGCCACCTGGGAGATCAGGGGAACCGCCAGCATGGAGAGCAGAAACAGGTTGTAGCGCACCCAGTAGCGAGCGGTCCTGGCAAGGCCTTTTGCCTTCACGGCTCTTCCGATATAACCCAGAGAAAACAAGGTGGCGGTGAAGCCCACAAAGGACACCAGCAGGAGAACCAGGGCGCTGAGGTAATCACAGGAAAGCCACCCGGCCAGGCCCCGGATACTGCCATGGATCCCCAAGGCGGGTCCGAAAGTAATATGCACAGACAGCAAAAAGACCGCAAGTGTTCCGATCAGGGTGGCCGCGGCGGCGGCATGCGCCCGGTTTCCGAAAATGCCGGCCAGCGTCGCTGCGACGGCGGGGATCAACAGGACCATCGAAAGTTCCATGATGCGCTACTCCTCCTTCAGGCTGGCCATGTCGCCTACCCGCGTGGTGCCCACACGCCTGTGGATCCTGCGGGTCAGCAACCCGGTCACCAGGGCGATGATCAGAACATCGAAGGCCGCCGCCAGTTCCGCGATCAGCGGCAGATTGGGGGCGATGGATATGCCCGCCATGAAGGCTCCGTTTTCCATGGTCAGGATTCCCAAAAGCTGCGGCAGGGCTTCGCGCCGCATGGTGATGGCAAAAGCGCCGACGACAATGCCTCCCATGCCGATGGGCAGGTTCACCCGGATGAAAGCGGAAGAATTGATATCCAGCAGGGGGCGGACCGTAAAATAGGCGAAGATGGTGAGTCCGGCCGCGATGAGCAGGGATGTGGGGATGCTGAGCACCTGCCTTATTTCCCGGCGGGCATGGATTTCATGGCTGAGCAGGCGGTAGAGCAGCCAGGGGATCAGCAGAGCCTTGGTTCCGATGGTGAGCCCGGCCACCGCGAACAGGTGGATGGATCCGGTTTCGATACCCAGGATCAGTGCCGACACGGCCAGCAGGACCGACTGCATGACGAACAGCCGCAGGCAGCCGATTACCTGGCGCAGACCCACGATGCCGAACACTGTCAGGATGAAGAGGCCACCGGCAAGGGCGTTCAGCTGGTTCATTTTGTCTCCTACATTTCGATGAGTTGGACCACCACCGCCACCACGGACGTAACAAAGGCCGCTCCCATGAACTCGGGGATGCGGAAAAGCCTCAATTTGGCGAGGGACGATTCGATGGCCACCAGCACCACCAGGAAAACGAGCATCTTGAGCAGAATCAACGGAATGGCCAGCAAAAGCCCTCCTATGGAGGGCCCGTCGGCCAGGCCCCAGGGGGTGACGAGAACATTCAGGAAAATGCACAGCAGTACGAAAAACTTCATGCATCCGCCCCACTTCATGAGGGCCGCCCCCCGGCCGGAGTACTCCAGGGCCTTGGACTCGTCGATCATGGCCAGTTCAAAATGCCCGGAGGGGTTGTCGACCGGGATTCTGCCGTTTTCGGCAATGATCAGCATCAAAAAGGCCAGCATCACCAGGACGTGCGAAGGTTCGAAGAAGTTTGCCAGGGGCGTAATCCAGGCCTGCTGCACGATGTAGGGAATCGTGGATCCGGCCACGAATGAAACGGTGAAAAAGACGATCATGAAAACAGGCTCGGCCAGAAATCCCACCATGCGGGTCCGGCTGGCCCCCATGGGGCCGTACGGGTTGCCCGTGTCGATGGCGGCCAGGGTTGCGAAAAACCCGGCCAGGGCCAGGATGGAGCCCCCGGCCAGCATATCGCCCATGAAAGCGAAAAACAGCGGGTAGTCGGTCAACACCGGGATCAGCAGGGTGACGAAGATGGGCGCCACGAACACGACATAAGGGGTAAAACGGAAAATCCAGGAACTCTCGTCGGAGACCACCTCATCTTTGTGGAAGAGTTTCCAGATGTCCCGGTATGGCTGGAAAATGCTGGGGCCCTTCTTGGACTGTACGCGCTCCTTGAAGCGATCCAGCACGCCTTTCACCAAAGGGGAGCAAAGCATGACCACCAGGACCTGCACGATGTTAAAGAGGATCTTCGCGCCCATTTAAGCAACCTCCTCGCAAGGGTACGGCACACGGATACCAAGAAGCGGAAAGGCCGAAAAAGAAGGGAAGGGTACAGGTGCAGGGGAACTGCCGGGTACCATTCCGAAGGCTTGCACGACTTCCCGCCTCTCTTGGCGGCGGGAACAGGCATGGCGATGCCCGGCACAACTCCCGCCGCGGGGATCTATCTGGCAGGAGTCATTAGCACGTCACGTGCGGTCGAGATCGGTGAACTCCATCACCTATCTGGTTTTCACAAAACTGCAAAATAAAAGCCCGCCGGAACCCACCTCGCGATGCGCGTAACGGCGCCTGGCGGTTCACGAAGCGTGATAAAATACACAATGAAGCTTCTCTGTCAAGGCTTTTTTAAGCACCCGGCTTTTCCGGCCCGTGATGCCGGTTTCCCGGCACATGCGTTTGCGTAAAAGGTGATGTTCCGCATTTCCAGGCCGCCACGGCAACCAGCGGCCCGAACGTCCCGGGCCGGGTTGCGGCGCGGGGCGTATGGCTGTTTCACAAACACCTTGCTTTTGCCTGCCGGATGCTTTAGGGCTCACGCAAAAATAACTTCACATTTTAATCGCCGCTGCATCGAAGCCTGGCTACGTTGCGAAAGTTCGGCATATTCCCGATATGCCTGCACTTTCGCGCCTTGCCAGCCGGGCGCCGCGACACCAAAAATCTGTGAACTTATTTCTGAGTGCGCCCTTAGCGTGCGGTTTGCACCGTGAACGGACCGGTGCCGGGACGGGTGCCGGCTGTATGGGAATAGCTGTGCAGGGAGTCGTGATGCGTAAACACCTGGGCACGTTTTTGCGCCTGCTGCCCGTAATCGTCAGCATGCTGCTCATCGGGGCGCATTTTCTGCGCTCCGGGAACCTTTTTCTGGTGGCACTCTGTCTGGTGCTGCCGCTGGTCCTGCTGGTCCGCCACCCGCTGGCCGCACGCCTTTTGCAGCTGGCGTTGCTATTGGCGACCGTCGAGTGGATGCGAGCGGCATTTGTCTTTGTGGCGGCACGTGCGGCGGCCGGACTCCCCTGGGTCCGGTTGGCATGCATTCTCGGTGCAGTTGCCGGCCTTTCCGCAGCGTCGGTTTTTGTCTTCCATTGCCGGGCGCTGAAGGAACGTTATCGTCTCGGATAGCGTCAAGGCGGACGGCGCTGTTTTTGAAAAAAATCTCAGTGATCCAGCCGGCGAAATTTCCCCTGCGGCAACCGCAATAGTTGCTCCGGCCATCATTATCCCGGCCGTTCCTGCAAATGCCGGACTTTGTAGAATAGCGATGTGGTTTTCAATGACTCCAGGCACCACAACCCGCCTGCTGCCGGAAATTACCAGTTTCAGGAAGGTGCAACGCCTTAAGCGCCGGTTTTAACGCCCACATGCACGACGGCGATACCGTTGGTCAGGCGGCGGTAGCGCACCTCGGAAAAGCCGGTGGCCGACAGGATCTGCGCCAGCTCGTCGGGCAGCGGGAAAAGCCGGATGGTCTCGGGAAGGTGGGTGTAGGCCTGGCGCGATCCGGCCAGCAGCTGGCCCAGGAAGGGCATGGCATAGAAGGAATACAGGTCGTAGAGCCGCCGGAAGAGCGCCGCGGTGGGTTTGGAAAATTCCAGGCACATGAAGCGGCCGCCGGGTTTGAGCACACGGTGCATCTCGGAAAAGCCCCGCTGCATGTGGGTCACGTTGCGGATGCCGAACCCCACCATGGCGGCATCAAAGCTGTTGTCGGCAAAACTGATGGCTTCCGCGTTTCCCTGGATGTGGCAAATGGACTTTCTAAAGATGCTTTCTTGCAATTTGGGCCGTCCGGCCAGCATCATGGCACGGTTGATGTCGTAAATCGTCACGCCGCCGCCGGGCTGCGTGGCCCGGGCGGCCAGGCGCGCCAAATCGCCGGTGCCGCCGCACACATCCAGTACGCGGTCTCCCGGGCGCAGCTCCATCATGGCCACGGCGCGGCGCTTCCACAGGTGGTAGATACCGAAACTGAGCAGCGTGTTCATGAAATCGTAATGCCGGGCCACCGAATTGAAATGCCGGCAGACCCACTTGACCTTTTCGTCTTCGGGGACCGTCAAGAAACCGAAGCTGGCGCTTTTGGAACGTGCGATATGCCCGTCCAGCTGCTCTTTGCGTTTCTGTTCGTCAAACCATTCCAAGTGCTTGCAGATCATCACTGGCCCTTTCGCGGCATTTTGCGCATCAACACGGCCGTCCGGTCAGATCACGATGGGCAGGCCGCTGGCTTCGAAGAGCGGCCGCAGAAATTCCAGGCTCGCACGGCCGGCCTCCTCCGGGCGGTCCGTGTAGGGGTAAAGTTCCAGACTGATGTGGCCGCGGTAGTCCAGGCGTCGCATGGTTTCAAAAACGTTTTTAAAGTCGATGGCGCCCAGACCGGCGATCAGGTGGTTGTGCCGGCGATTGGGGGCGATGTCTTCCAGATGCACGTGGCCGACCCATGCAAAGAGGGTTTCGAAGGCCGCTGAAGGGTCTTCGCCGGCGCAGAAAAAGTGGCCGATATCGAAATTCAGCCCCACGGCGTCGGATTGGATTTCCTGGATGAAGGGTTTGAACTCCGACGTACGTTCGATCAGAAGATCCGGCTCGGGCTCGATGAGGATTTTGACCCCCAGTTCTTCGGCGGTGGGAATGACACGTTCGAGCCCCCGGTGGAACAACGCCAGGGCTTCCTTGCGCGTGACGCCCTTCAACGGTCCTCCCGGTGGTACGGAGATGTTCCGGCAGCCCAGCACCGCGGCCACCTGCAGGCAGGCCAGGGTGTGGGTGACACGCATGTCGCGGCGCTTGGCCTCGGGTTCGATCCACGAGGGCAGGTAGGTGTCGCCCACGGCAAACAGCGTGAAGCTGTTCAGGTTGGTGGGCGCAAGGGCGTTACGTTCAAGTGCCGCCCGGATGTCTTCCAGCTGCTGCGGCCCGTAGTCCGGCGGGTATAGATGCGGCCGGTCGCACATGATCTCGATGCCCCTGAAGCCCAGTTGTGCGATTTTATCGATGGATTCCAGGAGGCTGTATTTGACGAAAGCGTTGGTGCTGTATCCGAATACCATGTTTTGCTCCTTGAAGCACGTACTGCCGGCGCGGCATTTCAGGCGGCATCGCTGCCCAGGTCGCGCCGGCATTGCTGCGCCAGCCGTTGCAGGGCGCGGACCTGGTCCTGGAAGGTCAGCGGCGGGTTGGGGCCCTTGGGGCGCTTGAAGTAAAAGCCCAGTTCGGGAATGCTGCCGCTGCGCCCCGTACGCTGGAGCACCGTCATCCAGCGGGCCAGATCCATGACCAGCGGGGCGGCCAGGATCGAATCGCGTCCCTGCAGGTTCAGGCGCAGGCTCATGGGCAGGCCGAACAGACCCTTGAAGTCGATGACATCCCAGGCTTCCTTGGCATCACCGCGCGGCGGGTAGTAGGCGATGTGCACCTTGTGCGTGCAGCATCCGTAGGGTTTGCCCACCGGATACTCGAGGATTTCGTCCAGCAGCTCGGTTTTGTTGGCGATTTTGCAGGCCGCCCGCTCGGGGTCCATCAGGTTTTTGCCGTCGGCGTTTCCCAGGATATTGAGGCTGTACCAGCCATCGACGGCCAGGTTGCGGGCCTTGAAGGCCGATGCCAGAACGACTTTGAAATAGGTTTGGCCGGTCTTGCCGTCACAGCCGGCCGTGGGCAGTTTGCGCTTTGCGGCTTCGGCTGTGATCAAGGGGAGTTCCAGATCGTTGGGCGTGAAGTTGACCACCGGCAGCCCGCTTTGCAGGGCCGCCAGCACGTAGGCGAGGTCTGTAAAATCCGCCGAAGATGGATCGCCGTAAAGTGCTTCCAGGGATGCGCAGGCGCCCAGATCCGACACAGGCGCGGCCGGCAGCAGATTGACGAAGACCGCCCGGGCTCCCGGATAGTGTCTGCGCATGGAGCGGATATCGGCGCACAGCCGCTTGACGCGTTCCGCCAGAAGAAGATTTTCCTGCGGCGGGGTCAGGACGGGCAGACGGCGGAGTTCGTCGGCAAAGGGCCGCCACAGCGCCTCGGGCAGCACGCCGTGCGACGAAAACAGCTCGTCTATCGCGGTGGTGTTGACATCCCAGCCGGCCACATGCATGCGCACAGGAATATCCAGGCCGTGCAGCAGTTCGGTGGTGGTCAGGCTGGGCAGGATCGTTTCCGGCCGGTGGCACAGGTTGGCCGCCGCGGCGGCCAGCGTGGTTCCGATGGCGCCCTTGGCGCCGGCGATGACCAGCAGAATCGACGTGGCTTGCGATTCAACGTTTGATTTCATTGTGTTAACACTCCATGTTCCAGGCGCCGGGAATCCACTTTTTGGCGTTGCGTCTGCCGGCTGAGCAGCAGGGTGTTGCCGATGACGCTCAGGCTGCTCAGCAGCATGGCGCATACGGCCACCGGCGGCGAGAGCAGACCAGCCATGGCAATCGGAATGCTGATCACATTGTAGACCAGCGCGCAGGCCAGGTTCTGACGGATTTTGCGGTTTACCCGTGCGGCCAGGTCGAGAAAGTCCAGCACCTGACGCGGTTCGCTGCGCATGAGGGTGACCTGGGCCGCTTTGCCCGCCAGCGAGCCGCGTGCGTAAACGGCCAGTGCCAGATCGGCCTGCGCCATGGCGGCCGCATCGTTGATGCCGTCGCCGACCATGGCGACGCGTGCGCCCTCTTTGCGCAGCCTGCGGACCAGCTCGGCTTTGTCGGCGGGCAGCAGTTGTGCGTGGATGCGCGTTATGCCCAGCCGTTCGGCGACAGCCGCCGTGACACGGCGGCTGTCGCCGGACACCAGCAGCGTTTCGCAGCCGCCGGCCCGCAGGCGCTGTATCGTGGCGGCGGCGCTTGCCCTGAGCGTGTCGCCAAAGACGAAAACCGCCGCCGGTCGGCCGTCGATGGTCATGAACACCGTCGACTCAAAGGTGTCGGCATCCGCATCCGCCGGTGCGGGCAGAAAACCGGCGTGCCTGCCGGCCAGGCTTTGGCCGATGAAACCGGCGGCACCGATGCGCACCGTGCGGCCGCCCCAATACGCCGAAATTCCGTCGGCATGCCGCCGGATTGCGCGCAGTTCAAAATCGCTGTCGATGCCTGCCCGGTGGGCCTGCCGGCGCAGTTCAAGGGCGATTGGGTGCCTGGCTTCGTACTCCAGCGCAGCGCCCAGCGCCAGTGCACTCCGTTCATCGAGGGGCGCCCGTGCCGTCACCCTGGCCAGGCGCCACTTGCCGTCGGTCAGCGTGCCGGTCTTGTCGAAAACAAAAACATTTACCCCGTCTGCCTGCTCAAAGCAAGCAAAATCACGGATCAGCAGACCCTTTTTGGCCGCCGCGCTGATGCCGCCCGTGCGCGCCAGCGGGATGGCGATGCCCAGGGCGCAGGGGCAGGAGATGACCAGTACGCTCACGGCCCGGATGAGGCTGGCCTCCGGCGGCAGCCCCAGTGCCAGGCAGACCGCCGCCGTGGCCGCCGCCACCATTACGACCGCCGGCACGAACCAGCGCAGCAGACGGTCGGTTCTGCCCTCCAGCGGGGTCTTGCGGTCCAGGGCCTTTTCCATCAGGGCGATCATCTGGCCCAGCACACAGTCCGGGCCGGTTTTGGCGGCCTGCACTTCAAGGTCACCGGCCACCAGGCGCGTGCCGCTGATGATGCGGTCACCGGCGGATATTTCCAGGGCACGGGATTCGCCGGTGACGGCGCTGGCGTCCACCTGTGCGCGTCCGGATAAAACCACGCCGTCGGCGGGGCTGGTTTCGCCCTGCATGAGCCGCAGCACATCCCCGGGCCGCAGGCCGTCAGCCGCCACGTAGCGGCCGCGCGGGCTGACCGGCGTACAGATGCGCACCTTCTTGGGGGCCAGAGCGAAAAAAGTCTTCAGGTGCTGCTGTACCCGGCCCCTGGCGCGGCCTTCCAGAGCCTGGCCGATTAGCACCAGGGTGATCAGCATGCAGGCGCTGTCGAAATACAGGTGCAAACTGTGGCCGAGCAGATTGAATACGCTGTAGAGGTAAGTCGTACCGGCACCGATGGCGATCAGCGTTTCCATGCCCCAGGCGGCCGTGGCCAGGCTGTGTGCGGCCGCGCGGAAAATACGGCCGCCGCCGTAAAAAAGGACGATCGTGGTCATCAGAAACACCGGCCAGGAGAGTTTCGCGAGCGTGTCCGGCGAGAGGCCGGTAAAAAAGCCGGCATCGACGGCGTAAGAGAGCATCATTACATTCATGGTCAGCGCGGCGGAAATACCCAGCCGCAGCCATTCGCGTCTGCGTTCCCCGCTGTCCTGCACCTCGGCAGGCTGCGCCGAGGTGTAACCAAGGCGGGAAATGCGGCGGCGGATACGTTCCGGCGAAATGGCCAGCGGATCGTAGCGGCAAACGAGGCGGTCCGTGGAAAAGTTGCAGTGCGCATCGTGTACGCCGGAAGTCTTTTTCAGCACCTCTTCAACCACCCAGGCGCAGGCGGGGCACCACATGCCGGATATCGCCAGCGACAGGTCCAGAGTGGTTTTTTCCCGGGCGGCCGTGCCGCCGGAGGTGGTATTTTCAGGAGGGGTGCCTGGGGAGGGGCCTGCGCCGCCGGTGCCCTCTATGTTTCGGTGGTCGTCTTGCGGGGCCGGCAGGATACCCTGCGCCACGCACTGGCGGTAAAGGTCGCTTTGCCGGAAGCCGGACGGATCGGCGCTGTCGGAGGATTCGGCCAGAATGGTGAAAACCTGCCGGCACCCCTGGCAGCAGAAATCCCGGCGGCGGTCAGCGACGGTCGCCGATATGCGGCCGTGTCCCAGGGGCAGGCCGCAAAGATCGCAGGAGGTGGAAGACGTGCGGGTGAACAACGGATTTAGGGCCTGGTTCCCAGGGACTTGATGTAAGCGATGACCTGCCAGCGTTCGGCGGCGGCCATGGTGGTCGCCAGTGGCGGCTGGCGGCCGCCGGGAATGCCGTAGCTGATCTCATTGAAGAGAATTCCCGGTGCGAGTCCCTGTACGCGCCGGCTCTGCAAGTCGCCGGGCAGCGGCGTAAAGCTCTGTCCCACCGTGCCGTTTCCGTCGTGGTGCCGGCCGTGGCAGTGTACACAGTAGGTGAAGTACACCGTACGGCCCAGGCGAACATTCTGTGGGTCATCGAGAGCCACGGGCGACACCAGCCGGGCCGGGTCCATGCTGCGCAAACGCGTTTCGCCGCCGCCCGTGGGCACAAGGCCCGTTTCCAGTGGGGCGATGGGCTGTTCGTAGGGGCGGACAGCCGGTGTCTCCCACATGCGGCCGAACTTGAAGTGCCTATCGTAGAAGTTCAGGGCCGTGTAGCCAAGGACCGATAGCGCTGCGAGCAGCACCGTGATGCCGATGACGGTTCGCATCTATTCTCCTTTGGCGCCGCGCACATGCTGGCCGTGGGGCACAAGCGGGTAGAAGGCATAGGGCGACTGTCCGGGGACGTCTTTGACCGGGCGGTAATCCCAGGTGGGCTGTCCCCGGTCACCGACGACGTAGTAGGCAAACAGGCCCTGGCCCAGGATACCCAGGCAGAGCAGGAAGATGATCAGCCAGGTGCGCAAAGCGGATGCTTGGTGGTCGTTCGGGGTCATTTTAAATTTTCACCTCCAGCAGGCCGGTTGCCAGAATGTAGAAAAATCCCCAAAGCCCGGCGCCGGCAACGATCAGTATCATGGCCAGTGGAAAGGGGGCCTCACGGTCCTCGAGGCCTTCGGGATAGCGCGTGTGCACGGTGTTTTGGCGCTGCTCGCTGTCGGCGGTGTGAAAGTGCATAAACCCCAGGCTGATGGCGAAAACCAGGACGAAGAGCAGGGTCGGAAAGATGATTCCCACCACGTGCTGCCAGTTCAAAAGACGGTAAAATTGCATGGTCAACCTCTGGTAAGTGCGAAGATCAGCACACCCGCGCTCAGGGCCAGGCCGGCCACGGCCAGCACGAAAAGCGCGTAGATTTCATAGCGGCCCAGGCGTGAGGCCCTGATGCGTGTCGGCGCCGTCTCGTCCGCAAGGGGCAGAAACCGCGCGCGCTGCTGGTCCTTGAACTGGCCGTTGTTGAGGGCCCAGTAAAAAACGGCCAGGCTGATGGCCAGTCCGATACCCATGTAGGTGATAAAATAGGGATAATACATGCGCGCCTCCCGTCGGTCAGGGCTCGTAGGCCGCGTCGATGCCCCGCGGTTTGCCGTTGGCATCGCTCTGGTTGATGAAGTAGACTGCCACGTAATCGCCCACATCCCAGATTTTCTCGGATTCCAGTTCGCGTTTGAAATAGGGCATGGCGGTTCCGGTGATCCCGTTCATGATCTGGTAGTACAGAATCCCGCCGGAAATGCCGCGTCCCTTTAAAATCGTGAAGTTCAGCGGCGGCGGATAGAGATGCGGCTGAGCCGGTCCCATGCCGTCGCCCACCGGACCGTGGCATCCCAGGCAGAAGTCCTGGTAGATCTTGTGGCCTCTGGCCAGGCCGGCGGCCGAAGTTGGATAGGGATTGGGTACACTGCGCCAACCCTCGGGTACGTGGTCAGCGAGCCACTTGACGTTGGCTTCGGGGCCGGCTTCATAGGCTTTGACAGCGCTTTTCTTCCAGCGCCGCTGGCGCGCCATGCGCCGGTCGGCGTTTTTAAATCCCAGACTCTGCACGTAGTTCGTCAGCACCCTGATAGCCGCATCCCCCAGGAAGGCAAAGGCCGGCATGATGGAAAGCGGCCGCGTGTAGCGCGGGTTGGTGAAGTGCCCCCGGTGCCAGTCGTCGGGGTGCTCGCCGCCTTCCTGGGAAAGATCCGGGCCGCTACGCTCGGACCCGAGCAGAATGGGTCGATCCTGGATGTAATCGCCGGCCTGGGCAATGCGTTCGGCACCCAGACCCCAGTCGATGCTGCGGATGGACTGGCTGTGGCAGTAAACGCATCCGTTGGCGATGTATATTTTCCGGCCGGCCGCCTCGTCGGCCGAACGCGGGCGGTAGATATCGGAAGCGGTTGTTTTGCTGGTATCGGCGTAGGGCAGCACAATGACCGACAACACCACGGCGGTCAGCACCATCAGACTGCCGATGACCACCGCTTTGGGCGTCATGTTCATGCGTTCTCTCCAGAAGGGGCCAGCAGGGTTTTGGCGATGTTGAAGAGCCCGATCAGGGCGCCGCAGAAAATCATCACCCCCAGCGAGGCACGCGTGATGTAGTAAATGTGAATTTCCGGCAGCACCCGGTAGACGGTTTCGCCGTTCAGCCAGGCGTTTCCCTGGATCAGGCCCACGATGGTCAAAACGATGGCAAAGCCGGAGATGCCGATGAGTACCATCCAGTACTGCAGGTCGGCCAGAAAACGGCTGTACAGTGGCTTGCCGGTCATGCGTGGCAATACGTAGTAAAGCCCGCCCAAGGCAATCATGCCGGCAAAGCCCAGCACACCGATGTGGGCATGGGCCACCACCCAGTTGTTGAAATGCGTGACACGCTGTACCTGGGGCAGGGCCATCATGGAGCCCTGGATGCTGACAAAAAAGTACATGATGGTACCGGTGAATACGAATTTGGCACCCACGTCGGCGTGCACTTCACCCAGTTTCCCCCTGGCCGTGTACCAGATGTTGATCAGAAAAGCCATGACCGGGATGACCATGGCGATGCTGTCCACGATGGCCACCACCTTCAGCCAGGTGGGGACCGGCACCTGCAGCAGGTGGTGGGTGCCCACGTGGGTGTAAATCACGATCAGCGACCAGAAACCCAGCAACGACAGCGTGTGGCTGTACAGCGGTGCCCGGCAGGCCTTGGGGATGACGTAGTAGGCCACGGCCGCCGAAAGCGGGGTCAGCAGCAGACCGAAGATATTGTGTCCGTAAAACCAGAGCAGGATGGCATCCGGGATTCCGACCAAGGCGCCGCTGTCGGGCCGCCAGACGACGTTTCCCAGGGCAAAGGTGACGCCGGTCAGGAGGGCGGCGGCCAGCACGTACCAGACCGACACGTAGAGCAGTGGTTCGTTGCGCTGTTTGACGGTCATGATGAGGTTGAAGAAGATCAGACCGAATGCGATGACGATGGCCATATCGATGGGCCAGATCAGCTCGGCGTACTCCCGTCCCTGGGAGAGTCCGGCGGCCAGCGTGGCCACACCGGCCACCAGCGCCAGGTTCCAGGTGATGACCGTAACAAGACCCAGTTTTTCGCTGTAGAGCCGTGTGCGCAGCAGCTTGGGGACGAAGTAGTAGGCTGCCGACAGCAGGCCCGGTGTGACAAACCCGAACAGCACCAGGTTGACGTGAATCGGTCGCACGCGGCCGAAAACAATCCAGCCCAGGTTTTCGGTCAGGTCCGGGGCCACCAGTTCAATGGCGCCCAAAAGCCCCATGAAGGTGGCCACGGCCATCCAGCAGGCCGAGGTGATGCAGAACCCCCTGGCCGTCAGGTGTTTTTCCGGGCTGGTCGCCATTGCAGTGCTCAAACTCGTCTCCTCACCGTTTTTTCAGGTTTTGCGGCCCGTGCACGCCTTTTCAGCTGTGGCAGGCCAGCCAGCAGCCGACATTGGCGCCTTTGCGCTTGTGGCACTTGATGCAGAATCCCATTTTGAAACGCTTGCCGGCGATACGGTCCATGGCCTCGATTTTGCCGTGGCACTGCCGGCAGGCGATCTGTTTGCGAATGTGTCGCTGGTGATTGAACAGCACGTGTTCCGGCAGATAGTTCACCTTGCGCCAGGGTGTCGGCGTGCCGGTGTCGAAGTAGCGGTGCTCCTTTAAAATCTGGGGGTGCCTGGCAATGATGTATTTGTGGCAAAAGAGACATTTTTCCACCGGCGGGATGCCCGGGTGGCGCGAGCGGCCCACGTAGGAGTGGCAGAACTGGCAGGCGATGCGTTTGACGCCGGCGTGCAGGCGGTGGCTGAAGGGAATGGGCTGGGGCGCACCGATACCGGCCTGCGGCTGGACGTAGAACAGGTAAAGAAAGACTCCGGCAAGCGCCAGGCAGCCGATGATCAGCAAAATGGGTGTGCGGTTTTGTCGCAATTCCGGTGTCCTTGCTTTACGGTATACCCCCGTTTCCTGAAAGGGCCGCAGGAAAGGTTCGCAGGCCGTGCTTCATGTGGACGTCTTCTCCGATGCCGGCGGCGCCGCCCGCGTCAGTTCGGGAAAACGCTTCAGAAAGAAGGCCACGGCCGCCGCCATGGCTCCCAGAAACCCGAGAGTGATCAGCCCTTCCGGCAGGCCGATATGAAAACCGGCTGTACCGGGACCCAGAGCGGGCCCCAAAAGCAGCAGGTGTTCCAGCCAGATGCCCGCCAGGATGACGGCGCACAGCCCGATCATGAAGCGCGGTCTGGTTTTAACGCGCCGGTTGAGCAGGATGCAAAACGGCATGATGAAGCAGACGAACAGAACGGTCCAGGCCAGGTGGTTCCAGGGTGCTGTCATGGTGCGGGTGATGACGTAACTGGTCTCTTCCGGGATGTTGCCATACCAGATCACCACCAGTTGAACATAGAAGAAGTCCGCCCACAGCAGGCAGAAGGCGAAAAACAGTTTGCCGATGTCCGCAAAGTGGGCGTCGGTCAGGCCGCAGGTGTCGCCCAGCCTGAGGCGCACGGCGGCCGCCAGGATGATCAGCGCGCCCAGTCCGATGTAAAAAGCCTTGACGAAGGTGTAGGCGCCGAAAAGCGTGGAGACCCAGTGCGGGTCCATGCTCATGACCAGATCGTATCCCAGAAGCGACAGCACCAGGGCATAGGCCATGATGTACAGAACACCCAGTACCCGTGCCCGTGCCAGGCAGGACTGCGGATCAGTGGTGTTTCCAGGGCGTCCCAGCAGGCAGGCGCGCAGGCGGCCGGCACCGGTGTTGGCGCCGATGGCCAGCCGCAGGTCCTGGGAGATGAAGGCGAAGCCGAGGCTGTAGAGCACCACCAGGCCGATGCCGTCGCGGGAGAAAAGAAAGGGGATATTGAGCCAGGCCTGTTTGCCGTGCAGGTCTTCGTGCAGCCAAGGGAACAGGTGGCGGCGGCCGGCGAAGACCACCGCAAATAGCAGCAGCGAGATCGGGAAGAAGGCGGAGAAACTGGCGGCCAGGCCGGGCAGCGGCCCGCTCCAGCGGGCGCGCGTGACCTGCATGACGGCGGCGAACAGCACGGCCCCCTGGGCCATGGCGGACCAGACGAGAAAGTTGATCAAAAAGGCCTGCCAGGCGCGCTGGGGGTGCTGGGCGGCCAGTGTCGCCAGGAAGGCGGCTACGCCCAGTCCGGCCAGTACCAGGCCGACGGTCACGATACGGCGGGTGTCCAGTTCCGGTGATAGAAGGTGGGCAGTCGTGTTCATGGGGCCTGCCCCCGTGTGGGGGACGGCGCATCGAAGATGCGCGGTTCGCCGCCCTGCCGTGTGAAAAATTCTGCCAGTTCCCGGTGCTGTTCCGGCCGGCAGGCTGCCAGGATGCCGAAATGCTCACCCGAACAGCGTGCATCGTAGTGTGGCAGCCGTTTGAACGTGGGCAGGCCGGTCTGGGTGAGAAAACCGAGAACATTGCCGAAAACGGCGAAAAGGATCGTGAACTCGAAACCCACGATTACGAAAGGCACCAGTGCTACCACGGGCTTGCCGCCCACGATCAGGTGCCACTGGGTGCTGGCATAGATGGCCAGTCCGAAGCCGCTGAAAAAACCGATGATGCCTCCGGCCAGGGTAAAGAGCCCCACGCGGCTTTTTTTGAGCGCCAGGGCAGCGGCGATTTTGTGGCTGGGCACCGGGCTGTGGACACGCCGCAGCTTCCAGGGGGACTGCGCCAGCTGCCGGATGGCCGCGGCGGCCTGGTCCTCGCTGCGAAAGAGTCCCATCACATGCTGGTGCAGGGCGTCGGCGGATTTTTTCATGGCGCCGTCACCTCCTTCATCTCGGTCATGGAAACCGACGGCAGGTGTTTGACAAAAAGCGCGAAGGCGAAGAAGAACAGGCAGAAGGTGCCCAACATGATGCCGAACTCGACCAGGGTGGGCGCATACAGCCCCCATGCGTGCGGGATGAAATCACGGGCCACGCTGGTGATGATGATCACGAAGCGCTCAAACCACATACCGACGTTAATGAGGACTGAAATTACAAACAGAGGGATGATGTGAGTGCGCACTTTCCTGAAAAAGAACAGAAGCGGGATAGTGGTATTGCAGATCACCATGATCCAGAATTCCACGCTGTAGTGCCCGGTGGCGCGCCAGGCGAAGACCGTGGTTTCCACCGAGTTGTGGCTGTACCAGGCGATGAAGAACTCGGTGCCGTATGCAAATCCCACGATCAGACCGGTAAAGATGATGGTCTTGGCGATATTTTCCAGAACGCGCAGGGTGATGATTTCCTTGAGTTTGAACATGCTGCGCAGCGGGATCAGCAGGGTCAGCACCATGGCCAGGCCGGAATGGATGGCGCCGGCCACGAAATAGGGGGCAAATATGGTGGTATGCCATCCCGGTGCGATGCCCAGGGCGAAATCCCAGGAAACCACCGAGTGCACGGAGATGACCAGCGGTGTGGCCAGGGCGGCGAAAAACAGGTAGGCGCGCGAGTAGTGGCGCCACTCTTCGTGGGCCCCGGTCCAGCCCAGTGACAGCACCGTAAAGATCTTTTTGCGCATTCCGGCGGCGCGGTCGCGTATGATCGCCAGGTCGGGCAGCATGCCGGTGTACCAGAACATGACGCTGACCGTCAGGTAGGTGCTGATGGCCACCACGTCGAACATCAGCGGGGACTGGAAATTGGGCCACAGGTTGCGCTGGTTGGGCACGGGCAGCATGAAGTAAACCATCCAGGCCCGGCCCAGGTGGATGAAGGGAAACAGGCCCGCCGTGCAAACGGCGAAAACGGTCATGGTTTCGGCGGCCCGCGCGATGGGGTTGCGCCAACCGGCGCGGAAGAGGTGCAAGATGGCGGAAATGAGCGTGCCGGAGTGGGCGATCCCCACCCAGAAGACGAAGTTGATCAGATACGTCCCCCAGCCCACCGGATTGTTCTGCCCGCCGACGCCGATGCCCACCAGGAGCTGGTAGGTCCAGCAGGCGGCACCGACCAGGATGCCCAGGCCCAGCAGCCCCACCCCGATCCAGTAGCTGCGCCCGGCCGGTTTCAGGGTGTCGAGGATGGTCCGGTCGATTTTGGAGTATGCCGATTGTGGCATGCCGCGTTAACCCTCCCAGATAACTTTTTTCAGGTAGATCACCGCCGGTTTGGTGTTCAGGTAGCCCATCACCTGGTAGACGCGCGGGTTGTGCACCAGTCGCGCGACCCGGCTGTGCGGGTCCATCAGGTTGCCGAAGGTGAGTGCCTGCGTGGGGCAAGTCTGGGCGCAGGCCGGCGTCACCTCCCCGTCGAAAATAGCCCGTTTTGCGTTCTTGGCGCGGTCATGGGCGTCTTTGATGCGCTGGACGCAGAAAGAGCATTTTTCCATGACGCCCTTGGCGCGCACGGTGACATCGGGATTGAGCTGCAAAGGCAGCGGGTCGGGGCGCTGCCAGTCGAACCAGTTGAAGCGGCGCACCTTGTAAGGGCAGTTCTGGGAACAGAAGCGGGTGCCGATGCAGCGGTTGTATATTTGGTTGTTGATGCCCTCTTTGGAGTGGTGCGGGGCGTAAACCGGGCAGACGGGCTCGCAGGGTGCGTTGTCGCAGTGCTGGCACAGCATGGGCAGAAAAACCACCCGTTCGGGATGCTCGGGGTCCAGGTAGCGCTCAATGCGCATCCAGGACATTTCACGGCCCTCGAGCATGCGCGCTTTGCCCACCACGGCCAGGTTGTTCTCGGCGTAGCAGGCCGCCGCGCACGCGCCGCAGCCGATGCAGCGGTCCAGGTCGACGATCATGGACCAGCGATACCGGCTGTGCGGGTGGGCGGGGTAGAAATCCCGCTTTTTGTCATAGCCGGCCGGCAGCGGCAGGGTCAGCGGGAAAGTCTCCATGGTCAGGCCCGGCGCAGGCGGGCGTTTTCCTGCGACCAGATCGGAAACGGGCACTGTCAGCGCAATCCGCCGGCCGTGCTGGGTGCGGCTGCTGTCGGTATGCACGATGTCTGCACGCTGCCCGCTGTTTTTGATGGTCGTCAGCGGCGTGTAGAATGCGGGGCCGCCGCTGCGCGCGTCGGTGCGTGCGGGAAACAGGTGAAAGGGATTGACGCTTTCCTTCTGGGCGTAGCGGCCGAATCCTGCATGCCCCTGGCCGATTTCCATGATCAGCACGTCCGGGATGGTGCCGTGGCTGGCGTAGGCCGGTGTTTCCAGCACGCCCTTTTCGGACTGGACGCGCACCACGCTTCCCTGGGCCAGGCCGCGCTGGGCCAGTGTCGCGGGGTGCACCTGCACCGGCGTCTGCCAGGCCACTTTGGTCAGCGGGTCCGGAATTTCGCTGAGCCAGGGCCGATTGGCGCCGCGCCCGTCGAAAACCCGTATGGATGGCGCGGCGATCAGGCTCAACCCGCCGGACTGCGGAGGCACCATTGCGCGCAGCGCATCCATGTGGGGTCCCTCGGCAAGTTCCGGCAGTGGCGGTCTGTCCTCGGCGGCAAACTTTTGGAAAATGCCCCCCTTCTGCAGGGTCTGGGCCCACTGCAGCCGGTTTCTCAAGACTCCGGTGTGCTTCAGATGCGTATAAAGGGAGTGCCGTGAGTGCCGGTCACCCGGCCGCACATCCGGTATCAGGGCCGTCAGTACGTCGACCAGATGCGGCGCTCCGGTCAGCGCCGGCATGGCCGGCTGCAGGGTGGACACCAGGCCCGCCTTTCCGCCGTATTCGCCCCAGCTTTCCAGGGGCAGCCGTACGGGCAGGACCAGGTCGGCCTGCCGGGTGGTCGCATCCATGAAGTTGCTGAAGCTGACCGTAAAAAGGGTTTTCTCTGCCAGGGCGCCGGCGATGCCGTTTTGGGGGGGCAGGCAGTGGCGCAAGTTTGCGTTGTGCAGCAGCAGAACGCCCTGGGGATCGGCGGCCAGTTGCTGGCAGAAGCTGTATATTTCCGAACGCCGGTGGGCTGTTTCCACCCGGTGCCGCCCGTTGAAGTCGATGCGCTGCAGTTCCGGGTCCAGTATGCGCTGCAGCAGGTTGGCGCCTATGTTGGCCTGCAGGGCGTTGGGCCCGCAGGCGGCGCTGGGCGTCCCCAGAAACAACGGGCGCCTGGACGTCAGCATGACCTGCGACAGGTGTTGCAGGATGTCCGTGGAAATACCGCTCACGGCGGCGACTTTTTCGAGACGGTAGCCGGCGGTCAGCTCCCGCAGCGTCTGCTGTGCCGCTGGCCCCAGTGCGCCGCCGGCACCGGCATTGAGCGCCTGCCGGATCAGCCCCATGGCGATGAAGGCTTCGGCACCGGGGCGGCAGGCCAGCCAGCGGTCGGCGTTGGCGGCGGTCAGTGACCGGTAGGGGCCGATGTGGAAGAAACGTCCCGTTTTCGCATTTCCCCGGGCTGCATGCATGGCCTTGAATTTGCGCGCGTATTCCACCGGCGACAGCCAGGTTTCCAGGAAATCGGCACCCAGTGAAACGATCAGGTCGGCCGTTTGCATGCGGTAGGCGCAGAGCCCGTCGAGGCCGAAAATCTGGCGGTTGGCGGTTTTGAGCGCTTCGTAGGCAAAAGGCTCGAAGACCATCAGCCGGGTGGAGTTCAACGCCGCCAGCGCTTTGGAAAAATGTGCGTGTACGAATTCGCCCACGCTTTCCGTCAGGACGTACACCCGATCCGGTCCACGGTCTGCAGCCTGCCGGGATCGTTGTGCCAGAAGCGACAGGGCGCGGGCATACGATATGGGCTTGAATTTCCCGTTGTGCCTCAGCAGCGCTGTTTTGATGCGGTCCGGGTTGTAGATCCCCTGCAGGGTTGCCTGGCCCCGCATGCACAACCGGCCGCGGTTGATGGGGTGCAGGGGATTTCCCTCCACTTTGATTACGCGCCCCTCCCTGATCTTGGCCAGCATGCCGCAGCCGGCCGGACATTCCCGGCAGGTGGTGGCGTACCAGGTGGGTTGGCCGGCGACCATGTCCTGCGGTGCCCGGACCATGGAAAAGAGGTGTTTGGCAGGTTCGCTGTTGCAGCCGGCAGAGATGGAAATCGCACAGCTGCCGCTGAGTTTGAGAAAGGTCCGCCGATCCATGGAAAGCGTCAGTGTCTCCGAATGCAGCCGGTTACGGTGTTTTGGCTATATATCCCTCATTACGGTGGCCATTCGGGCGGTTTACCGCCCCTGTTACCCACCGGTAAGCTCCCGCCGCCCAGCGCAGGTATATTAATGGTTTTTAAGCAATATCAGACCGATTAGCTGACTAAAAGTTTTCAATTCCGGGGGTGGAACTGCTCCCGCCGGCGCCGCTGGAAGAGGCGCCCAACGTACAATCATCGGAAGGGTTGGCGCGCAGGTGGGCGTGCCATTTAAATCCAGCATAGGAGAATATTTCATGATTGTCAAGATTGTCCGGCACACCCGTTGGCCCTGGATAAGGCCCCTTGATTTTATTAAAATTGCACCACAATTTGCCACTGGCGCCAACAACACGGGATTATGGTTTTAACATTCGTGAATTATTATTAAATTTTTTTATTGCAATGTTCTTTTTGCTTGACAGATGGCGAAAAATATATTTAGTAATCCCAGAAAGTGGAATAAAGTGGGGCAAAGAGGGGGATGCGTGTTTCGAGGCAACTCTTTTCATACCGTCGATCCCAAGGGGCGGCTGGTCATTCCGGCCCGTTTCCGGGATGTGATCCATGCTGTCGGCGGCAACGGGGTGATGCTGACCACCCTGGAAAAAGGGTTGTACGCCTATACCTTCGAGCAGTGGAACAAAATTGAAGCCAAGGTGCTGTCACTGGCCGAAACCAGTACCAGTATGCGGCGTTTCAAACGTTTTTTCATCGGCGGCGCCCACCAGTGCATGTGCGACAAACAGAGCCGTATCCTGATTCCCCAGAGCCTGCGTGAAGATGCCCAGCTTGAAAAGGACATTGTGCTGGCCGGCCTGCTGGACCACTTTGAAATCTGGTCCCGCGAAAACTGGGAGAAGGAAAAACAGCAGATGAAGGCCGACATGCAGCAGGGCACCGTGGGTACCGAAATTGCCGCGTTGGGGCTCTGACCCGTGGGCTACCGGCACACTCCGGTCATGCCAGAGGAAGTACTGGCCTGTTTAAACTGCCGGCCGGGATGTGTCTACGTCGACTGCACACTAGGCGGATCGGGTCATGCCCGGGCGATCTGCGAGCGCATTCTGCCTGTCGGTGTGCTCATCGGCATCGACCGGGATCCGGACGCCATCCGGCATGCCCGTGAAGTGCTGGGGCCGCTGCCGGCCGAGGTCCACCTCTTTCGCGGGAATTTTTTGCAGCTTCCCGATTTTCTGGCGCAGCTGGACATCGTGGCCGCAGACGGCATTCTGCTGGACCTCGGGATTTCGTCCCACCAGCTGGAATCCAGCGGACGCGGGTTCAGTTTCAAGCGCGACGAACCACTGGACATGCGTATGGATCCGGACTCCGGTCTGCGTGCCGGACAGATCCTCAAGCGCAGCTCGGCGCAGGAACTGGCGCAGCTTTTTAAGCAGTACGGCGAGGAACGCTGGGCCGGGCGCATTGCGCGCGCCATCGTGGCTGAGCGGCAGCGGCAACCGCTCACAAGCACGCGGCAGCTGGCCGAGCTGGTCAGCCGCGTGGTGCCCCGCCGGCACCAGACGTCCCACGGCCGGATTCATCCGGCCACGCGGGTTTTCATGGCGCTGCGGATTGCGGTGAACCGGGAACTGGCGTGCATCGAAAGTTTTATGTCGCAGGCGGCTGAATGGCTGAACCCCGGCGGCCGGCTGTGCGTGCTGACCTTTCACTCCCTCGAAGACCGTATCGTCAAACGTCAGATGAAATATATGGCCAGCGGGTGTGTCTGTCCCCCGGGCCTGCCCCGCTGTGCCTGCGGCCACCGTCCGGTAATGCGCCTTTTGCACAAGAAGGTGATGCGGCCCGGGGAACGGGAGGTTCGCGAAAACCCATTATCCCGCAGTGCAAAGCTGCGGGCGGCTGAAAAAATCGAAGAACGACCGGGAGGCCCTGCGTAATGGCGGCCAGAAACGTTAAAAAGCGGAAACTGAAGTCCTTCCGGCGCAGGACCCGGGTCTGGCTGCTGTTGCTGCTGGTCTTCGTGGCAGAGCTTCTGCTCTACACCTGGTGCCGCGTGCAGTATGTGAAAATCGGCTATGCCTATTCCCTGGCCACTGCCGACCACCAGCGCTTGACGGACATGCAGAACAAGCTGAAAGTCGAGCTGGCCCGGCTGAAATCACCCGAGCGCATCGAAAAAATCGCCAAGCGGAAACTGGGACTGGTGACGCCGTCCCCCGAACAGGTCATTACGCTTCCATGAAAACCGGCAACAAGTATATGCGCCTGCGCGTTACGCTGGTGGGCCTCGGGTTCGGGCTGCTGCTGGCGGTGATCGTTGCCCGGGCGGTGAACCTGCAAGTCTGCCGGCGCAGCCGGCTTTCCGAGCTGGCGGCCGGCCAGTACGAAAAATCTTATGTATACCGGGGCAAACGCGGCAGCATATACGACGACAAGTTCCGCAACCTGGCGCTGACGCTGGATGTCACTTCCATCGGGCTGCACCCGCGGCGTGTGGTGCATCCGCGCACGCTGCTGCGAAAGCTTTCCCGCGCGCTGAAGATCGACCGGCGCCGGCTGCAGCGAAAATTCGCCTCCAAAAGGCCCTTCGTGTGGCTCAAGCGCAAGGCTTCTCCGAAAGAAGTGACATCCGTCCGGGCCCTGCACGCCAAGGCCGTGGCCTTCGTGACCGAGCGCAACCGCTTTTATCCCAATCGCGAGCTGGCTGCGCAGGTGCTGGGTTTCACCGGAGTGGACGGCAAAGGCCTCGAGGGTCTCGAATTTTTCTACGAGCATGTGCTGCGTGGCAGCCAGGACCGCTATACCGTGTGGCGCGACGCCCGCGGCCGGCGTTTCGAGATGAACAAAAACTGGTTCCCCGGCGACAGCGGAAAAAATCTGGTGCTGACCATTGACGCCGGCATCCAGTACATTACCGAACAGGCTCTGGCGGCGGCTGTAGAAAAATTCAGCGCCAAAGGCGGCATGGCCGTCGTCATGGCGCCGGCTACCGGGGCCATCCTGGCGCTGGCCAACTACCCGGGCTTCAACCCCAACACCTATACGTCGTTTCCGCGTTCACGCTGGCGCAACCGGGCCATCACCGATCCCTTCGAACCCGGTTCCACCATGAAGATCTTCGTGGCCGCGGCGGCCCTCGAATCCGGAAAAATTTCGGCCAACAGTATTTTTTTCTGCGAAAACGGCGCCTACCGCATCGGCCGCAACACCATTCACGACACCCACCCCCACGGCTGGCTTTCGCTGCAGCAGATCGTCAAGGTGTCCAGCAACATCGGTGCCGCCAAGGTCGGCAGCATGCTCGGTGCGCGCCGCCTCTACCGCACGCTGCGCGATTTCGGGTTCAGCGCCAAGACCGGTATCGACGCACCCGGAGAGAGCAGCGGCAGCCTGACACCCTACCGCAAATGGACCCGCATCGATGCCGGTACCATCACCTTCGGCCAGGGAATTGCGGTGACCGCCGTGCAGCTGGCGGCGGCGGCGTCGGCCATCGCCAACGGCGGAATGCTCATGCGGCCGTACCTGGTGCAGGCCATCACCGACCACAACGGGCGCCTGGTGCGGAAAAACGGCCCGCACCCCATCCGACGGGTGATTTCCGCGAAAACGGCTGCAACGCTGCGCCGCATCATGCAGACGGTGACCGGTCCTGGAGGCACCGGCGTCAATGCCGCGCTGGCGGACTACCCCGTTGGCGGGAAAACGGGTACCGCCCAGAAAATCGGCCCGGGCGGCACCTATGCGCACGGACGATACCTGGCATCTTTCATCGGTTTCGTTCCGGCCGATCAGCCCGAGGCCTGTATTCTGGTGGTCGTCGATGAACCGCGTAAGTTCCATTACGGCGGCACCGTGGCGGCGCCCGCTTTCAGGAAAATCGCACGCAGTGTCATGGACCGTCTGCACATCCCGCCACGCCGGTCGATGGGCAAACTCAACGTGGCCTGGGTTGAGAGGGAGGCCCGGTGAGACTCTCCGCACTGCTCACAGGCATGGTATTCCGGCAAACTGGCGCCGCCGGTGGTGCCGCCACGGGAAAGGCGGTCCGGGATCCTGAAATTCAATCGATTCATTATCGTGCCCAGGACGTCCGGCCCGGCGGTCTTTTCGTGGCGGTCAGGGGCCTGGTGCGTGACGGGCACGATTTTATCGGCCAGGCGCTGGAAAACGGAGCGGTGGCCGTCCTTGGCGAAAAATCCGTAAAATGCCCGTCCGCCGTTGCCGTCACGGTGCGCGATACGCGGATCGCCCTGGCCCGGGTGGCGGCGCGGTTTTACGGGCAGCCCTGCCGCGCCCTGGTGGTCATCGGGATTACCGGCACCAACGGCAAGACCACGACCGCCAGTCTGATCGAGAGCATGCTCAAGGCGGCCGGCCGGCGGGTCGGTGTCATCGGAACGCTCAACTGCCGTTTTGACGGTCAGGTGCTGCCGCTGGCCATGACGACGCCCGAATCGCTGGACCTTCAGCGCCTCATGGCGCGCATGCGCGAAGCCGGTGTCAGCCACGTGGTGGCCGAGGTTTCTTCCCACGCACTGGATCTGCATCGCATGGAGGACTGCGGCGTCGATGTGGGCGTCTTTACGAACCTCTCCCGGGATCACCTGGACTACCACGGCGACATGCAGTCCTACTGGAACTGCAAAAAACGCCTGTTTGGCGAATACCTGAAGGCAACCCCTGCGGCCGGTGCGGTGGGTGCCGTGGTCAACGCCGATGACCCACACGGCCGGGAGCTTTTGCAGGTGCTGCCAGAAGAAGCCGTGATGACGACGGGGTTTTCTGGTGAATGGGACCTGCATCCCACGGAGGTACAGATCGATGCTGCGGGCATCCGGGGCAAGCTCCGGACACCGCAGGGGACACTGGCCTTCCGGTCGGCCCTGCTGGGGCGCCACAACCTGGAGAATATCCTCAATGCCGCGGCCGCCGGCCTGGCATTGGGGTTGCCGCTTGCGGCCGTGCGCCGGGGAATCGAAACGCTGGACAGCGTTCCCGGACGGCTGGAAAGGGTTTCCGATCCTGCCGGCCGCCTGATTTTCGTAGACTACGCCCACAAGCCCGGTGCTCTGGAAAACGCGCTGGCATGCCTGAAGGCGCTGGCGGTGCGCCGGATCATCTGCGTATTCGGCTGCGGCGGTGACCGCGACCGCGGCAAGCGCGCCCAGATGGGTGAAATTGCGTCTCGATACAGTGACCTGACGATCGTGACCTCCGATAACCCGCGCAGCGAACCACCCCAGGCCATTATCGACCAGATCCTGGAGGGCGTGCGCCGGGCGGGCGGGGTCCCCTACATTGCCGGCGAACTGACGGCGGATTTCGGCCGGCGTGGATTTGTGGCACTGGCCGAGCGCGACCAGGCCATCGCGCTGGCCATCGCCGTCTCCGGAAGAGACGACTGTGTGCTGATCGCCGGCAAGGGTCATGAAACCTATCAGATTATCGGCGAACGGAAAGTGCCTTTCGACGATCGCGAACAGGTACGCAAAGCGCTGGCGGAGTTCGCCGCCAAAGAGGCGCTATGATGCACCCCGAACCCTGGAAGAGAGATGATCTGATGGCCGCAACCGGCGGTGAATTGCTGAGTGCCGGGACCGCAGCTCAATTTTCGGCCATCGGCATCGACTCGCGCCGTATCCGGGAGAACGAGCTGTTCGTGGCCATTGAAGGTGACGTGCATGACGGGCATCGCTTCATTGCGGACGTTCTGGCGCAGGGCGTGCGCGGAGTGGTGATCGACGCCCGCAAAGGGCCCGCATTGCCGGTGGCCGACTGGCGGCGGCAAGGGATTTTCTGCCTGGCCGTGCCGGACACCGTGCGCGCCCTGGGAGCGCTGGCGGCCTTCCGACGCGGACGTGCGGCGGTTTCGGTGGTGGCGATCACGGGGTCCAACGGGAAAACCACCACCCGGGCCATGACGGCGGCCGTTTTGTCGCGGAAGTATCGTGTGCTGGCCACCAGGGGAAACTTCAACAACGAGATCGGCCTGCCCCTGACGCTGCTCGGCCTGTGTCCGGAACACCAGTGGGCGGTGGTTGAGCTGGGCGCCAACCATCCCGGTGAAATCAACCGCCTGGCGCGTATCTGTCAACCGGATATCGGGGTGATCACCAACGTGGCCAGCTCCCATCTCGAGGGGCTGACGAGCCTCGAAGGCGTCCGGCAGGCCAAGGCCGAACTGCTCGACCATCTGCGCCCGGGCGGCGCCGCCGTGCTGAACGCCGACGATCCCCTGGTCCGTTCGCTGAAAGAGCGGGCCGCCGTGCGGGTGCGGTACTTCGGCCTCAGCGGCGACGCGGAGGTACGGGCCCGCGGCATACGCACCGCCGGAAACGGTGTGCGGTTCCTGCTGGAGTTCGATGGAGACGCGGTGGAGGTGGTGCTGGCCACGCCGGCGCGTTTCATGGTGGCCAACGCCCTGGCGGCGGCGGCCGTGGGTCGACAGCTGGGCATGGATGCCGATGGCATCAGGGCCGGCCTGGAGTCCTTTAAGCTGGTGCAGGGACGTCTGAACCTGGAGTGCACCGCCAAAGGGGTTCATATTATCGATGACACCTATAACGCCAACCCGGGATCCATGCAAGCCGCCCTAGAAACCCTGAAAGACCTGAAGCGGCGTGCGCGGGCCGCCTTTGTCGCCGGTGAAATGTACGAACTGGGCGCACAAAGCGCGCAGCTGCACAGGGATGTGGGTGCCTTTGCGGCCCGCAGCGGCGTGACGCGGATCTTCGCTTGCGGCGGTTTCGCATCCTTCCTGGCGGACGGTGCGCGTGAAGCCGGTATGGCCGCGGCGGATGTGGTGACGGGCAGCCGGGAGGAGCTCTGCCAGGCTCTGCGGGACTGGCTCAGGCCCGGTGACTGGGTGTTGGTTAAGGGTTCCCGGGCTGCGGCCATGGAGCGTGTGGTCGAGCGGCTCAAAGAATGGGGAGCGGACGATGGGCGCAAGGCGGAATAAACGCCCGACCGGCAAAGCGGCAGACGACAGGATGGTGACGGCGTGTTTTATTATCTGATCTATCCCCTGCATACGTCGCTGTCGGTCTTGAACGTCTTCCGCTACATCACGTTTCGGACCATCTATGCCAGTCTGACGGCATTTCTGATCAGTTTTATGCTGGGGCCGTGGGTGATCCGCAAGCTGAGCCGCTGGCAGGTGGGACAGTATATTCGCGATGACGGACCACGCAGCCACCTCAAAAAAGCCGGCACGCCCACCATGGGCGGCGTACTGATTCTGTTTGCCGTCATCGTATCCACCCTGCTGTGGGTCAATTTTGCCAGTTTTCCCTTCTGGGTGGTTCTGATGACCACCGTCGGATTTGCGCTGATCGGCTTTGCGGACGACTACCTCATGCAGGTCAAACGCCGCAGCAAGGGGCTCTCGGTGGCCGGTAAACTCGGCCTGCAGGCACTGGTCGCCCTGGCGGCCGGCCTCTTGCTGTACCGGTGGCCGGAATTCAATACCCGCGTGACGGTGCCTTTTTTCAAACAGGTGTCGCCGGACCTGGGATGGGGGTACATCCCCTTTGCCGCGCTGGTTATCGTGGGCTGTTCCAACGCCGTCAACCTGACCGACGGGCTGGACGGTCTGGCCATCGGCCCGGCGGTCATCGCCTTCGGCACGTATATGATTTTTGCCTATGTGGCCGGGCACGTCAAGATCGCCACTTATCTTCAGGTCAGTTACGTGGCCGGCTGCGGCGAGCTGTCGGTTTTTTGTGGGGCGCTGGTCGGGGCGGGTCTGGGATTTTTATGGTTCAACACCTATCCGGCCCAGATTTTCATGGGCGATGTGGGGTCGCTGCCGTTGGGAGCGGCTCTGGGAACGCTGGCCGTGGTCACCAAGCAGGAGATTCCATTGATACTCGTGGGCGGACTGTTCGTGATCGAGGCGCTGTCGGTAATTTTCCAGGTCGGGTTCTATAAAATGACCCGGGGCCGCCGGATATTCAAAATGGCGCCGCTGCACCATCATTTTGAACTCAAGGGCTGGCCCGAACCCAAGGTTATCGTACGTTTCTGGATCATTGCCATCGCCCTGGCACTGATTGCCATGAGCACACTCAAACTACGGTAGGAGAAAGGAGGCCCCATGGGCGCTTACCTGGCCGAGGCGCTGAACCTGCTGAACGAAGTCCGTAAACGTCATCGCCGCCTGCATGCTTTTCTTGCCCAGAGCGAAGGCTATCGGGTGCTTCTGGTGGAACCTGCAGTGAAAGCGGCCGGCGGACGTTGGGGCGTCGTGCTGGAAGGCGAGTTTGAACTGCCACAGGGGGAAGACCGCCGCATCGTCACCTGCGGTGAGCGGTTTTTTTCCCCGGATGGCGCGCAGCGTGACTGGGGTCACCTGCACCAGCTGTTTTGATGCCCGGTGGTTGCAGCGTCGCTGAAGGAGTCTGACGGGTTGGCATCTGAATTTGCTCACAAACGGGTGGTGGTCATCGGTTGCGGCAAAACCGGCGTGGCACTGGCGCGCTTTTTCAGTGCCGCCGGCGCCCGTGTGACCGTTTCCGAGCGCCGGCCGCCGGCGGCCATCGGGCTGCCGGCCGCCGAACTGCGGTCCCTGGGTGTGGCGCTGGAGAGCGGTGGACATCTCACCGGGACCTTTGAAAGTGCCGATCTGATCGCCGTAAGCCCCGGTGTGCCGCTTTCCCTTGGTCCGCTGGCCGCGGCCCGCGAAAAAGGCATCCCGGTGATCGGGGAAATCGAACTGGCGGTGCGTTTCATCCGCCAGCCCGTGCTGGCGGTGACCGGCACCAACGGCAAGACCACCACCGTGACCCTGCTGGGCGATATGCTGAAAGCGTCCGGCCGGCGCGTTTTCGTGGGTGGCAATATCGGACGTCCGCTGATCGACTTCGTTGTGCAGGGTGATGCGGCTGACCTGCTGGTGCTGGAACTTAGCAGCTTTCAGCTGGACACCCTGGAAAGCCTGCGGCCGCACGTCAGTGTACTGTTAAATATCTCCGAGGACCATCTGAACCGCTACAGGGACATGGCGGCTTATGCGGCTTCCAAGGCACGTATTTTCAGAAATCAGCAGCCCGGCGACAGCGCCGTGGTCAATGCCGGCGACCGCCGTTCCTGGCAGTTGAGCGGAAGCACTGCGGCTCGACGGCTGGCCTTCATGCACGGCGCGCGACAGGACCTGCCCACGGACGAAGGCGCCGTCATCGGCAAAACCGATCTGACCTTTTACATGCGCGAAGTGGGCGGCCGGGCGCGTCTCGAGCTTTCCGGAACGTACCTGCCGGGGGCCCACAGCCGCGAAAACGCCTGCGCCGCAGCCATGGCGGCGCTGGCCGGCGGTGCGACACTTGACGGGATTCGCAGGGCTCTGGCGGGTTTCAGGGGCCTGCCGCACCGCCTGGCGCCGGCCGGACGTCTCGGTGGTGTCGAATTCGTCAACGACTCCAAGGCCACCAACGTGGATGCGGTGGCCAAGGCGCTGCAGTCTTTTGAACGACCCATCGTACTGATCATGGGTGGACGTAGCAAAGAAACCGATTTTTCAATGTTAAAGCCCCTGGTGCGGGGGCATGTGAAGCAACTGGTCGTTATGGGAGAGGCCCGCCAGCAGCTGATGGATTGTCTGTCTGCGGCGGTGCCGACGGCTGTTGCCGAAGATATGGCTGAGGCTGTTCGTCTGGCGCGGGGTGCGGCGCGGCGGGGGGATGTGGTGCTGCTGGCGCCGGGATGCGCGAGCTTTGACCGTTACAGCGATTACCGGCAGCGCGGTGAAGATTTCATAAAACAGGTGGCGGCACTGAAATGAGGACATCCGGCACGACGGCCATGCATAGTTCCAGGGTGTTGTTCTATGACCTCGGGCTGCTGTTTCCGGTGCTCTTTCTGGTGGGTATCGGCATCGTCATGATTTACAGCGCAAGTTCGGCCCTGGCCATGAAAAAATTCGGTTCCGATTACTATTTCCTGAAAAAACAGCTCGTTTTCATATGCCTGGGTATCGGCGCTTTGATCGCCTGCCGGCACATCCCCTATACTTTTTATCGGCCGCTGGCCTATCCGCTGCTGGCAGCCGGCATCATCGGGCTGGTCCTTTTGCTGTGGTCGCCGCTGGGGCTGACCGCCGGCGGTGCGACACGCTGGCTGCACTTCGGCGGCCTGAACGTCCAGCCTTCCGAATTCGTGCGTTTTGCCATGGTGGTCTACCTGGCCGATTCTCTGAGCCGTAAGCAGGACCAGATCCGGATCTTCAGTATCGGGTTCCTGCCGCATGTCGTCGTGCTGGGGGTTTTTTCGGTGCTGCTGCTGATGGAACCCGATTTCGGGTCCGTGGCCATTTTGGCCGCCGTTACCCTGGTGATGCTGTTTGTCGGCGGGGTGCGCCTTGTGCACCTGTCGGCATCCATGCTGGTGCTCTTGCCGGCCGCGTATTTCATGATGATCCATGCCGCGTACCGCCTGAAACGGCTCATGAGCTTTTTAAACCCATGGGATTATGCTGCGGACCAGGGTTACCAGATCGTGCATTCGCTGATGGCCTTCGGCACCGGTGGGATCTGGGGCACCGGCATTGGCAAGGGATACCAGAAACTCTTCTACCTGCCCGAGCCGCACACGGATTTTATCTTTTCGGTGATCGGCGAGGAGCTCGGTCTGGCGGGCGTACTGGTCATTATCGGGCTGTATGCCACTGTTTTGTGGCGCGGCATACAGGTCGCACGCCGGGCGCCCGATGTCTTCGGGGCCTTGATGGCGCTGGGCCTGACCACGGCCATCGGCCTGCAGGTCTGTGTGAATATGGGTGTTGCCCTTGGGCTGCTGCCGACCAAGGGGTTGCCGCTGCCCTTTTTGAGTTACGGCGGCACGTCACTGTTGCTGAGTATGGCCTCGGTGGGAATTCTGATGAACATCGGTGCCAGGAGCGGGATGTGATGCGTAAACCGCGGCGCCTTTTGATTGCCGGCGGCGGGACCGGTGGGCACCTGTTTCCGGCCATTGCCCTGGCACAGGCCTTCTGTGACCGCTGCCCGCACATGCTTGTATTGTTCGTAGGGACCCGGCGGCCTTTTGAGATCCGTGAGGTCGCCAAGGCGGGTTTTGCCCACGTGGCCATCCGGGCGGCCGGCATCAAGGGGCGGCGGCTGGCCGGGAAACTGGATGCCTTTGGCCGGGTGGCGGGGGGAATTTTCGAATCCATGGCGCTGATGCTGCGGTTTAAACCGGATCTCGTGCTGGGCGTGGGTGGCTACTCGGCGGGTCCGGTGGTGCTGGCCGCGTGGCTCTGCCGGCGCAAAATCGTGCTGCACGAGCAGAACCTGCGGCCCGGCCTGACCAACCGGCTGCTGGCGCCGCTGGCCGATTGCATTTTCGTCGCCTTTGACGAAAGTGTGCCGGCCTTCGGCGGCAAAAGGGTCCGGGTGACCGGCATCCCGCTGCGGCGCGAACTTTCAGCTGGGCGGGCGGATGCCGGCGCAGATGGTGACGCCGGTGGAAAGGACGAGAGAAAAAAGGACGTGCCGACGGTGCTGATCACCGGGGGCAGCCAGGGGGCACGGCGGATCAACAGCCTGATGATCGGGGCGCTGGAACGTCTGGCCGGCGGCCGGGAAATACGGTTTGTTCACCAGACCGGAGCGGCGGACGAAGCCCGGGTGCGTGCGGCTTACATGCGCCTGGGACTCGAAGCGCAGGTCAAATCTTTTTTCGATGATCTGCCGCGGCGCTACAGATCGTGCGATCTGGCCGTCTGCCGGGCCGGCGCCGTCACGGTTGCCGAACTTGCCGCCGCCGGGTGCCCGGCCATCTATATTCCGTACCCCTTCGCCGCCGACAACCACCAGTGGCACAACGCACATGCCATGGCGGCGGCCGGAGCCGGCGAGGTGATTGCCGAGGAGAAACTGACGGCCGATCGACTGGCCGAACGGATCATCCACTATATCGAAAACCCCCGCATGCTGGCGCAGATGGGCCGACGGGCGGCGGCACGGGCAAAACCGGATGCAGCAACGGTCATGGTCGAACACTGCTGCCGGTTGCTGGCCGGCGCAGCGTGTTGAAACGCACGCGGAGCTTTTGAAAAATTCATCGGGGAGCGCATGTATCTTAAAAAATACCACATCCACTTTGTAGGCATCGGCGGCATCGGGATGAGCGGGATCGCCGAGCTGCTGCTCAACCTGGGCTACCGGGTCTCCGGGTCGGACCTCAAGGCCAGCGACATTACCGCCCACCTGCAGCAGATCGGCGGCATCATCCACCACGGACACGCCGCGGAGCATGTCGCGGGTGCCGACGTGGTAGTGACCTCCTCGGCCGTGCATGCCGACAACCCCGAGGTACTCAGTGCGCGCAAGGCCGCCATTCCGGTGATACCAAGGGCCGAGATGCTGGCGGAGCTGATGCGGCTGAAGTACAGCATCGTCGTGGCCGGCGCCCATGGCAAGACCTCGACCACGTCCATCATCGCATCCGTGCTGGGGCATGGAGGGCTGGACCCAACGGTGGTGATCGGCGGCAAGCTCAAGAGCATCGGGCGCAATGCGCTGTTGGGAAAGGGGGATTTCATCGTCGCCGAGGCCGACGAGAGCGACGGGTCGTTTTTGAAGTTTTCCCCGACCATCGCGGTGGTTACCAACATCGACCGTGAGCATCTGGATTTCTACAGCGACCTTGCGGCCATCAAGGAAACCTTTCTGCAGTTTATTGACCGGCTGCCGTTCTACGGGCTGGCGGTGCTGTGCCTGGACAACCCTCCGCTGCAGGAACTGATTCCGCGCATCGAAAAGCGCATGACCACTTACGGCATGAGCAGCCAGGCCGATTTCCAGGCCCGGCAGGTGCGCTTCGAGGGTGTCGTGACACGCTTCGAAGCGTATCACATGGGGGAGCGGCTCGGTGAAATCCGGATGAATCTGCAGGGCCGGCACAGCGTTGCCAATGCGCTGGCTTCCATCGCCGTGGGCATGGAGCTCAACATCCCCTTTGCGGTGATCCGCGACACGCTGGGAGCCTTCGAGGGCGTCCAGCGGCGGCTGGAGAAAAAGGGCACGCGCGCGGGCGTCAGCGTGTACGACGACTACGGGCATCATCCCACCGAGATCAAGCACACGCTGGAAGCGGTGCGGGAAAGCTGGCCGGAGAAGCGCATCGTAGTGGTTTTCCAGCCGCACCGCTACACACGCACCCAGGCGCTTTTCGACGACTTCACGACGGCCTTTTACCAGTCGGACCTGCTGGTGGTGCTGCCCGTTTATTCCGCCGGCGAGGAGCGCATCGACGGCATCGAGGCGGCCGGGCTCTGCCGCCAGATTCAGGCCCACGGGCACCGCGAGGCGGTTTACCAGCCGGGATTCGAAGACGCCGTGGACTACCTGGACAGCGTGCTGCAGCCCGGTGACCTGCTGCTGACCCTGGGTGCCGGTGATGTCTGGCAGGTGGGTGAAATGCTGCTCGCACGCCCGGTGGGCCGGTCATGAGCGCCGCCGCGCACCGTGCCGCTGAAACGGGCAGCGTGCTGGACGCGCAGAGCCGCAAGTGGCTGGTGGATCTTTTGCAAACGGCGGTTTGGTTTGACGAGTCCATGGCGCGGCATACTTCGCTGCGGGTGGGAGGTGCCGCCGACGCCTTTGCCGTTCCCGCCAGCTGCGGACAGGTGACGGCGCTGATCGACGGTGCCCGCCGGCGGCAAATCCCCGTGTTCGTGGTGGGGCGCGGCACCAACCTGCTGGTCAGAGACGGAGGGATCCGTGGATTGGTGGTCTCCACCGAAAGGCTCACGGGTATCCGCCTGGCCCCGGCGCGGGATGCCGCCGGCCGCAGGCGCGTGACGGCCATGGCCGGGACGCCGCTGCCGGGATTGTGCCGCTTTGCCCTGCAGCATGCCCTGGCGGGAATGAACTTTGCTGTCGGCATCCCGGGCAGCGTGGGCGGCGCCATTGCCATGAACGCCGGCACAGCCGACGGCAGCATATCCCAGGTGCTGACCGCGGTGCGGCTGCTGACGGCGGACGGCCGGATCGTCAGCCAGCCGCGCGAAAATCTGCGCTTCGGCTACCGCCGGCTGGATTTGTTGCCGGAAGTCCAGACCACCGGCGGCCGGCGTCCCCTGATCCTGGAGGGCACGTTCAGCCTGACGCCGGGAGAACGGCCGGTGCTGAGAAAAGATGCCCGCAGACGGATCCGCGCCCGCCGTGCCACCCAGCCGCTGACGGTGCCCAGTGCCGGCTGTATGTTTCGGAACCCGCCGGGCCGGTATGCTGCCGGGGCGCTGATCGAACAGGCAGGCCTGAAGGGGAAGCGCATCGGCGGAGCGCGCATATCGACCCGGCATGCCAATTTTATCATCAATACCGGCCACGCCACGGCCGCGGACGTGCTGGCCTTGATGGAAACCATACAGGAAGCCGTCTGGCGCTGCTGCGGCGTGCGGCTGCAGCCCGAGGTTGTGATCGCCGGCGAGTGAGGGATTTCGAGGAATCGGCGAAAACGTCCATGCACAAAAATCGCTATAAAAGACGCGTAGCCCAAAACAGGCAGCACATCCGCAGGCGGATGGTATTTATTTTCAGGCTGGGCGCCGCCCTGTTGCTGTTGTCGACCGTCAGCCTGGGGCTGATTTTCGGCTATGACTTTTTCACCCAGTGGGATTACTTCAAGTGCCGCCGGGTGGACATTCAGGGGCTGCACCGGCTGACACGCAGCGAGATCCTCACGCAGGCGCAGATCCGCAAGGGGGTCAATGTTCTGGCCGTCAACCTTACACTGGCGCGCAAACGGCTGCTGGCGCATCCCTGGATTGCCGAAGCCCAGGTGCGGCGTGAAATGCCGGACCGGATCTTTGTGCGCGTGCGCGAGCAAAAAGCACTGGCCATTGTTGATTTTGGACGCCGCTTTCTCATCAACACCCAGGGGCAGATTTTTAAAAAACTGGAACCTTCCGATCACGAAACCCTGCCGCTGGTTACGGGGCTTAACCTGAATGATTTGAACGTTGCGGGCGCGCCGCGCAGCCGGCCGTTTAAAGCCATAATGTCCGTGCTGCGGCTGGGCAGCCGCAGCAAAAGTGTTTTGCCCAACACCCAGATCCGGCAGATCCGGGTCGACCGGGATCTGGGCCTGACGCTGGAAGTTTTCAACCGGCGTAAAATCATCAAACTGGGCTTTACGAACTACCCGGGTAAGTATTCACGGTTGGTGGGTATTCTCGATTACCTGAAAAAGCGATCGGGTGTATTGGATTTTGCCTGGATCGACCTGCAGGATCTGAATCGCGTTGTCGTCAGTCCCATGGTGGTCTCGAACCCTGCTGGAAAAGACAAGGAGGTGTAGCCAGATGGCCGCAAACGAGAACATCGTCGTCGGTCTCGATATCGGGACCACCAAAATATGCGCTGTTGTAGGAGAGCTTTCCGGAGGCGAGATCAATATCATCGGCATCGGGACGTATCCTTCCATCGGACTGCGCAAGGGTGTGGTCGTCAACATCGAATCCACCGTGGAGTCCATTAAAAAGGCCGTCGAGGAAGCCGAACTGATGGCCGGCTGCGAGATTCGCTCGGTCTATGCCGGTATCGCCGGCGGCCACATCACCAGCTTCAACAGCCGCGGCATCATCGCCATCAAGGGTCCGGAGATCACAGCGGTGGATGTCGAGCGCGTCATCGATGCGGCGCGTGCGGTGGCCATTCCCATGGACCGCGAGGTCATCCACGTACTGCCGCAGGAGTACATCGTCGATGACCAGATCGGCATCCAGAATCCCGTGGGCATGGCCGGAGTGCGCCTGGAGGCCAAGATCCACATTGTCACCGGCGCCGTGACATCGGCCCATAACATCGTGAAATGCGCCAACCGTTCGGGCCTGGATGTATGCGATATCGTACTCGAATCGCTGGCTTCCGGCGAAGCCGTGCTGACCCAGGAGGAACGCGAACTGGGCGCCGCCCTGCTCGACCTGGGCGGCGGCACGTCGGACCTGGCCATTTTTGCGGGCAAAAATATCCGGCACACCTTTGTGCTGGCTTTAGGCGGCAACAACCTGACCAATGATATTGCCGTGGGGCTGCGGGCGCCGCTGAGCGAGGCCGAAAAGATCAAGAAAAAGTACGGGTTGTGCCTGACGCGCAACATCAACTCCGAGGAGATCATCGAAGTACCCGGCATGGGCGGTCGTCCTGCGCGCAAACTGCCGCGTCAGATTCTGGGTGAAATCCTGGAGCCGCGCATGGAAGAGATGTTCGAACTGATCAAACGTGAAATTTACCGCGTGAGCATGGAGAATGTGCCGGCCTCGGGCATCGTGCTGACCGGTGGCACGGCGCTGCTGGAGGGGGCCACGGAGATCGCCGAGGCGGTGCTCAACCTGCCCAGCCGCATGGGCAAGCCCATGGGCATCGGCGGATTGGTGGATGTGGTCAACAACCCCATGTACGCCACCGGTGTGGGGCTGGTGCTTTACGGTGCCCGCCATCAGCCGGAGAAGAAATTCCGTATTCGTGACCGCAATATTTTCAACCGCATCGTCAGCCGTATGAAGAGGTGGTTCAAAGAAGTGCTGTAGGTGCGGCGCACAGCCGGGCCTTCAGCCTCAGCAGGCTTATAAATCGGGGATGGGCTTTTTCAACGTCAACGTATGTTCAACAACCGTTTAAGGAGGTGGGGAGATGGCATTTACCTATGTGGAACCCGAGAATGCTGGAATTGACCCTGAAAAATCCGCCCGGATCCGTGTGATCGGCGTCGGGGGGGCCGGGGGCAATGCCGTCAACAACATGATCGAGTCACAGCTGCAGGGGGTCAAATTCATCGTGGCCAACACCGACCTGCAGGCCCTGGAGGTGTCCAGGGCGCAAAAGAAGATTCAGATCGGTGAGAAGCTGACCGAGGGTTTGGGTGCCGGCGCCAATCCGGATATCGGCCGCGAGGCGGCCCATGAAACGGCCGAAGATATCCGCAAGATGCTCGAGGGCAGCCATATGGTTTTCATCACCGCCGGGTTCGGCGGCGGCACCGGCACCGGCGCGGCGCCGGTTATCGCCCAGATCTGCAAGGACATCGGGGCGCTGACCGTGGCGGTGGTCACCAAACCTTTTTCCTTCGAGGGCCGCAAGCGCAAACGCATGGCTGAAGAGGGTATTGAGGCCCTGAAGGGCGTGGCCGACACCGTGATTACGATTCCCAATGACCGTCTGCGCGGGCTGGCCTCCAAGAATGCACGCATGATCGATATGTTCAAAAAGGCCGACGAGATCCTCTTGCATTCGGTCAAGGGCATTACGGACCTGATCATGATGCCGGGTCTGGTCAACCTCGACTTCGCCGACGTGCGTACGACCATGTCCAAAGCCGGCATGGCAATCATGGGCATCGGCGTTTCCTCGGGCGAGAACCGGGCCATGGATGCGGCCGAAAAAGCCATTTCCCATCCACTGCTGGAAGATATCTCCATCTCCGGCGCCAAGGGGGTACTGATGAACATCACCAGTTCCAGTGACCTTACCATGGAGGAGATGACCGAAGCTTCCGAACGGATCTACGAGGAGGTCGGGGAAGACGCCGAAATCATCTGGGGCGCGGTGGTAGACGATTCCCTGGGTGACGAGATGCGCGTCACGGTAATCGCCACGGGTATCGGGTCAGGCCCCTCCGAGACGCTTTCGGTGGCCGAACCTGACCGCACCGTGCTGCGTGGCAAAATCCGTGACGTGACGCCTGCAGATCTGGAGGCGGCCGTCAATTATGATGAACCGACTTTTATCCGCCGCAAGCAGGCCGTGGGTGAAGATTCCGGCGGGGTCTACCGTGGCTACAAAGGGCTGGTCATTGACAACGGCGATCTGGATGTGCCAACCTTTCTGCGGAAAAAAGCAGACTGATACCGCCTGGCCCGTTTCCTGAAGCAGGATCGCGGGAAGTGGGTAGTGCGGGTAGTATAGACGAAAAGGTTGCACAACGGCCGATGGCACGCAAAAGGGGGCGACATCCCAGGTCCGGCGCAGATAACGAAAGGGGCGCCGTTCGTAAAAAATGGCAGGGCCGTATTCGGGTTGCGCTGGTATATCCCCAGCCATACGCCGTGGGCATGTCCAACCTCGGCTACCAGAATGTATACCGTCTGTTCAATGCAGTTGACGATGTGGTGTGTGAACGTGTTTTCCCGGTACCGGAAGCCCATCCGCCGGGCGCGGTCCGCAGCCTCGAATCCGGGGCGCTGCTGACGGACTTTGACATCGTCGCCTTTTCCGTATCGTTTGAAAACGACTACCTCAACCTGCTGCGTGTGCTGGAACAGGCCGGCCTTCCCCTGCAGTCGAAACAACGAGGGACTCCCCACCCCCTCGTGATTGCAGGGGGGGTCGCCTGCCAGCTTAACCCGGAGCCCATTGCCGATTTCATCGACTGTTTCCTGATTGGCGAAGCCGAGGTCCTGCTGCCCGCTTTTCTGGCGCAGTTCAGGGCCCATGCGGACCGCAGGCAGCTTCTTCTGGACCTGGCGCGCCGAACGCCCGGCGTCTATGTTCCCTGCCTTTATGAAACGACATACCACGCGGACGGCACCCTGAAGGTCATGGTGCCGGCCGCCGGCGTCCCGGCACGCGTCAAGCGGGTTTTTCTCAAGGATCTGGCCGAAGCCGAAACCGTTACGGCGGTGGTAACAAAGGACACCACTTTCGGCCGCCGGTACCTGGTGGAAGTCGGCCGGGGCTGTCCCCACGGCTGCCGTTTCTGCAGCGCGAGATATATTTACCGCCCCCCGCGTTTCCGGCCGCTGTCCGCACTCGAGGCGGCCGTTGCCCGGGGCAGCGCACTGGCCGGAGGTGTCGGCCTGGTGGGTGCGGCGGTGTCCGATCTGCCGGGAATCGCCGAACTCTGCCGATACGCCCGAGATCATCAGATCCCCCTGTCGTTCAGCTCGCTGCGGGCTGACGCGCTGACGCCGGCGCTCATCGAAGATTTGGGCAAGAGCGGCAGCAAGACCGCCACACTGGCGCCGGACGCCGGCTCCGAGCGCATGCGCCGGGTCATAAACAAGGGGCTTTCCGAGAAACAGATTCTCGATGCCGTGGAGGCGCTGGTGGCCGCCGGTATCGCCAACTTCAAACTCTACTTCATGCTGGGGCTTCCCGGCGAGCAGCTGGACGATGTGGATGCGATTGCGGTCCTGAGCCGCAAAATCAAGCATACCTTTTTGAAGGCCAGCCGCATGCGCGGCCAGATGGGCCGCATCACGTTGAGCCTGAACTGTTTCGTTCCCAAGCCTTTCACACCCTTCCAATGGGCGCCCATGGACACTGTGGCCACCTTGAAAGGCAAGATCCGGCGCGTCAAACGCGCGCTGGCCAAAGTGCCCAACGTACGCGTGCACGCAGATATTCCGCGTTGGGCCTATGTGCAGGCACTGCTTGCACGCGCCGACCGGCGCGTATCCGGAATGTTGCAACTGGCCCTGCAGAATCGGGGCAACTGGGCCCAAACCTTCAAGGAGACGCCGCTGAACCCGGACTTTTATGCCCTGCGGCAGCGGCGTGCGGACGAGCGCTTCCCCTGGGAGGTGATTGACCATGGCACCCGGCGCGACTTTCTGCGGCGGGAGTTCGAGCGTGCGGGACTGGCGCTGCCGTCCAAATCCTGCCCCATGACGGCCTGTGATGCGTGCGGCGTGTGCTGACGGTCTTTGCCAAAAAGATCTTGAAAGCGTTTGTGCATTGTGGTACGCGAGTTTCCTTATGCGAAAATCGTTGTTTTAATGTCTCTTTCGCCAAATAGCCAAAGCCAACGCCTGACCTGAAAGGACTGAAGATGGGCTCACCTAGAGCGCTGCGGTTTATCTGCAGCCTGGCGATCGTGCTGTTCATCGTGGGCGTGTTGAGTTATTCCGCCTTTTCCCGCAAAGCCCCGGACCCTCCTTTACGTATGATGTTCAAAGTTGCCGTGGGGGACGTTCTCTTCGATCACCATGCCCACATGTCGGTCCCCGGTTACGGGTTGGACTGCAAGGATTGCCACCACCATCCCGCTGAGGATGACACCGATACACGTGCCTGTTCCGAGTGTCATCCGGCCAAAACGGGCAAAACTCCCCCCCAGGCCTGCGGCGACTGCCACGATGCAGATGAGATCGAGGACCAGGAAATGCTGAAAACCGGCGATGCTTTCCACGGCCAGTGCATTTCCTGCCACCAGGATTTCGGCGCCGGGCCGGTGGAATGTTCAGGCTGCCATGTCAAATAACGGCGGCATTCCGGACGAGACGGTAGGCAGCCGTCTCCCAATGGCCAAAATGAACAAGGGACGATAAGGCTTGACAATGACAAAACGATCCATCTTCCATCCGGCCGGACACCGACTGGTGTATGCATCCGCGAATCGTTATGGCGATCCCGTTAAAATTCCGCTTCCCGCGACGCTGACCTTGTATGCCGAATGTGCCAGCGGTGATATTCGGGCCCTGGCCGCCAAACCCGGAGACGCGCTAACCGCCGGCCAGCTTCTGCTGGCGCCGGATGAAAATGTACCGGCCCTGGTGGCGCCGGCGGCCGGCAAGCTGCTGGCGGTCGAGGATTTTGCCGGCGATTTCGGCCGGTCCTGCACGGCATTTCGGATGGCCGCCGATGCCGAAGGTCCGCAGGATGACACTTTTGCCCGGCGGGCGGAAAAGCCGAGCCTGGAAGTGCTTAAGAGATTCCTGAGTGGTATCCCGGGGGCTCCGCCCCTTGACCTGTTTGGCGACGCCGCCCGCGGCAGGATCGATACCCTGGTGGTATGCGGTGTGGACAGCGACCTGCTGGTGGTCACCAACCAGTATGTCATGGCTAACCGCGCGGCAGACATCAAGCGCGGGGTTGAAATTTTGCGGCAGGCCACGGGTGTGGACCAGATCGTCGGTGTGGTGCTGCGCGACCGCATCCAGGGATTCGGCCACCTGGGAATGGAGCTGCGGGCCGTCGAACCACGGCATCCGGCGGCCATGCCCGCGAAGATCATGCACGATGTCTTTGGCAGGACCGTACCGGCGGGCAGTGAATGCCGGGACGTGGGGGCGGCTTTTTTCAAGGCCGAAGCCGTGGCGGCCATCGGCCGGGCTTTTGACAGTGGCCGTTCGCCGGCCTCCAAGCTGATGACCCTGATCGACAAGGAAGGACGCGGCTGCCTGGTGGAGGCTGTTTTGGGAACGCCGCTGAAGGTGATTTTCGAAGCCCTGGACATCGAGATCCATGACCGCGACCGTATCATCATCGGCGGGCCCATGACCGGTTCGGCCGTTTATTCGGAGGACTTTCCGGTACAGACAGATACCGATGCCGTCATGGTGCAGGACGGTGCGGACGTACCTTTGTATTCCAGTTACCCCTGCATCAACTGCGGAGAGTGCGTGCGCATCTGCCCCGCGCGAATCTCGGTCAACATGCTGGTGCGCTTTCTGGAGGCCGCCCAGTATGAAACCGCGGCGGCCGAGTACGACCTGTATGCCTGCATGGAGTGCGGTTTGTGCAGCTACGTCTGCACGGCGCGTATTCCCATCTTTCAGTATATCCGTCTGGCGAAACACGAACTCGAGCATATGCAATCCCTGGAGGCGGCCCATGGCTGAGCAGAAGAAACTCATCGTCTCGCATGCCCCTTTCTGGCACGATGGCAGCAGCATCCATGAACGCAGCTATCACATTATGGGTGCTGCGCTGCTGCCGGCGCTGGCGGGCTTCGTGCTGTACGGCATGCCGGCCGTGGGTGTCATGAGCCTTTCGATTTCTTTTGCGATCTTCTGGGAATTCGCCTTTACGGCCGTGACCAAACGCCCGCTGACCATCGCGGACGGCAACGCGGCCCTGATCGGCATGCTGTTCGGTATGCTGCTGCCGGCCGCAACGCCTTGGTGGGCCGTGGTTACGGGCACCTTTATCGCCGTGATTATCGGCAAGCAGATCTTCGGCGGTATCGGCAGCAACGCCTTTAATCCGGCCGTGCTGGCGGTTGCCATCCTGATGGTGGCCTGGAAGGAGCGCTTCAATTTCGACGCGGCCTACGTCAACTACAGCTTCGGCTTTGCCGCACAATACCCCTTGGGCGTGCTCAAGCATTTCGGTGTACCGGCCACACGCATCTTCCATCTGGGTGATCTCTTCTTCGGCCGGCAGACCGGCGGGCTGGGCACCGGCTGCGGGGCGGCCCTGGTTGCCGCCGGAGCCTATCTGATATACCGAGGCTTCATTCGCTGGGAGATATCGCTGTCGTTTCTGGCCGGCATCTTCCTGACGGCACAGATCTTCAACCTGGCGGACCCGGTGCGCTTTGGCGGACCTTTTTTCCACCTTTTGACCGGTTATACCCTCTTTGCCGCTTTTTTTCTGCTGACTGAAGATTCGTCTTCTCCGGTGAACTTGATTCCCATGCTGATCTACGGATTTTGCGGGGGGGTTCTGACCATTCTGATCCGCAATATCGGTGCTCATATCGACGGGAGCCTCTACGCGGTGCTGGCCATGAACATGGTGAACCCGCTGCTGGACAAGATTCGGCCCAAGGCAATAGGAAAGGTTCTTTAAAGATGCGTGAAATCATCCGGATGATCACCGTGTTGACGGTGCTGTGCGCTTTTGCCGGCGGTCTGCTGGCCGCCATCCGCCAGGGCACCATGGAACGGATCGAAAACCAGCAGCTGCAGTTTGTCAAGGGTCCGGCCATCATGCAGATCCTGAAGGGCTGTTCCAATGACCCCATTAAAGACCGCTTCAAAATTGCCGACGGCAAGGTCGAGCGCAGTTTTTTCGTGGGCAAGTTCGAAGGCAAACCCAAGGCGGTGGCGCTGGAAACCGCGGCCAAGGGGTTTGGCGGCGATGTGGGCGTCATGGTGGGCATCGATGTCGACACCGGCAAGATCGTGGGCGTTGCGGTAACCACGCATTCCGAGACTCCCGGCATGGGCGCCCGGGCCAAGACCGATCCGAGCTTCGTGGAGCAGTTTAAAGGAAAATCCAGCCAGCAGACCATCCGGGTAACCAAAGACGGTGGACAGATCAATGCCTTGAGCGGCGCCACCATTACTTCGCGGGCGGTGTGCCTGGCGACCACCGAGGCCGGCCGGATTTTCAAGCGGCTCAAGCCCGAGATTCAAAAAGACCTGCAGAAGTTCAAATAGCGCCGGGCCGGCGCTGTACAACTGTCAGCCGGGAAGAAGTAAAGGCAATTTCCGGCGGGAGGAACGAGATGGCGAAAACGCTGGTGCAAGAATTTACCAAGGGGCTGTGGGAGGAGATTCCGCCTTTTCGGCTGGTGCTGGGGCTCTGCCCGACGCTGGCCGTGACAAAGAGTGTGGAGAACGGTATCGGCATGGGTGTCGCCACTACCTTTGTGCTGGTCTTTTCCAATATTCTGATTTCAGCCCTGCGTAAGCTGATCCCCTCCAAGGTGCGCATCGCAGCTTACATCGTCATCATCGCAGCTTTTGTCACCGTCGTGGAGCTGCTGATGCAGGCCTTTACGTATCCGCTGTTTTTGAAGCTCGGCATTTTTATCCCGCTGATCGTGGTCAACTGCATCGTGCTGGGGCGGGCCGAAGCCTTCGCTTCCAAGAACGGCATCCTACCTTCCACGGCCGACGGTCTGGGCATCGGCATCGGGTTTACCCTGGCGCTGGGGGCCCTGGGCGCCGTACGCGAGGTGCTGGGCGCCGGTACCTTTCTGGGGCATGCGGTTTTCGGACCATCTTTCGAGCCCTTTACCTTTATGGTCAAAGCCCCCGGGGCGTTCATGTGCCTGGGACTGATGCTGTGTTTGATGAATCTCGTGGGGAAGAAGTAGGAGAGGTCACCATGGGCGACTACATTGTCCTTGCCATCAGCTGCATCCTGGTCAACAACATCCTGCTGGCGCAGTACCTGGGGAACTGCCCTTTTCTGGGTACTTCCAAGAAAATGGAAACGGCGGTGGGCATGGCCATGGCCGTGGTTTTCGTACTGGTCATGGCAGGTGTGATCACCTGGATCGTCAATACCTACATCCTGCAGAAGTATGACCTGGTCTTTCTGCAGACCATCGCTTTCATCCTGGTGATCGCCGCCCTGGTGCAGTTCGTCGAGATGTTCCTGAAGAAAAGCATTCCGGCCCTTTACTCCGGCCTGGGCATCTTCCTGCCGCTGATCACCACCAACTGCGCCGTCATGGGCGTGTGCCTGATCAACATGAAAGAGGAGTACAATTTTCTGCAGGCCCTGGTGGCATCTTTCAGCTATGCGGTGGGATACGGGCTGGCGCTGGTGCTGTTTGCCGGCATTCGTGAACGCATCCTGCTGGCGCGTGTGCCGACGCCGCTGCAGGATACTTCCATTGCACTGGTGACGGCCGGCATTCTTTCGTTAACCTTTTTCGCATTCAAGGGAATGGTGTAGCCATGGTTGAAGCCATTTTGATGATGCTCGGCCTGGGTGCGGTCTGCGGGACGATTCTGGGGATTGCCTCGAAAGTCTTCTATGTCTATGAGGATCCCCGCATTGCGGAAGTGGAGGGCTGTCTGGCCGGCGCCAATTGCGGAGGGTGCGGTTATGCCGGATGCAGCGCAGCCGCGGTGGCCGTGGTGGGCGGCCAGGCCCAGGCCAATGTGTGCATCGTCGGCGGCCCGGAATCCGCCCAGAAGGTGGCCGCCGTCATGGGCCTGGATCCGGGTACCGCCGAACCGCTTCGCTCTCTGAACACCTGCCAGGGCGGCAAGCGCGCCGAAGACCGCTTCTACTACACCGGGGTTAAAAGCTGCCGTGCACTGGCCGCCTTTTACGGCGGCAAGCGGGTCTGCCACATCGGCTGCCTGGGATACGGCGACTGCATCAAGGCCTGCAAGTTCGACGCCATCCACATGGACCCCAAGGGGTACCCGGTAGTCGATTAGGTCAAGTGCGTGGGCTGCATGGCCTGCGAAAAGGCCTGCCCCAAGGAGATCATCAACGTCAAGAGCATGTCCCAACGGCTACTGGAGCTCAACTGCGAGGAAGACGCCCTGGCACCCTGCCGGCAGACCTGTCCGGCGGAGATCAACATCCCCCAGTACATCGCCCAGGTGCGCGCGGGGGATTACGAGGGATCCGTGCGCACCATCCGCGAGCGCAACCCGCTGCTGCTGGCCTGCGGCCGGGTCTGTCCGCACCCCTGCGAATCCTACTGCCGCCGGGGGCTGGAGGACGAGCCGGTTTCCATCAACCAGCTTAAGCGCTTCGTGGCGGACCTGGAGATGAATTCCGGCAAGCGCTATCCCATTACCTGTGCGCCCGAGACTGGCAAGCGCGTGGCGATTATCGGCGGCGGACCGGCGGGACTGAGCTGCGCGTACTTCCTCAGGCGTGTGGGGCACCATGCCACGATTTACGAGGCCATGCCCAAGCTGGGCGGCATGCTGCGCTACGGTATTCCCGAGTACCGGCTGCCGAAGAAAGTGCTGGACTGGGAAATCGATGGGATCCTGAACCTGGGCGTTGATTACCACACCAACGTCAAACTGGGCGTGGACTTCGACGTCGGATCACTGGTCTCGGCCGGCTACGACGCCATCTTTCTCTCCGTGGGGGCCTGGAACGACTACAATTTGAATATCGACGGCGAGGACCTGGAGGGCTGCTTTACCGGCATCGACTTTTTGTCGCGCATCGGGCTGGGTGAGAAAATCACCATCGGCCGTCGGGCGGCGGTCATCGGCGGCGGCAACACCGCCATCGACTGCGTGCGTACCCTCATTCGCCTGGGCGCCAGGGAAGTTTATATCGTTTACCGCCGGACGCGCAGGGAAATGCCGGCCAATGCCGTTGAAATTGACGCGGCCGAACACGAAGGCGTCAAATTCCACTTTTTGGCGGCACCCGTGCGGGTCATCGGTGATGAGCAGGGGCATGTCAAGCAGCTGGAGTATTTGAAGATGGAACTGGGCGAGCCGGATGCCAGCGGCCGAAGGCGGCCGGTGCCCATCGAAGGGTCGGAAACGCGGCTGGATGTGGACATGCTGATTACGGCCATCGGCCAGGCTCCGGACGTGTCCTTTAAAAGCGATGTTACCCGCCTCAAAGACCTGGAAATCACCCGACGTCGCGCCATTGCGCACGACCCCATCACCATGCAGTCCGCCATTCCCTATATTTTTACCGGCGGCGATGCCGCCACCGGGGCTTCTCTGGTGATCGAGGCCATCGGTGCCGGCCGTCGGGCGGCACGCTCCATTAACCAGTATGTGACGGGCCAAAAGGTAGAAGCGCCCCCGGGGGTGCTGTACGGCCGCCATATTCGCGAAACGCTCTTCGAGCATGTGGAAGGCGTTCGCCGGAAACCGCGTGCCAAGATGCCGGAACTGCCCGTCGATGAGCGCATTCACTCCTTTGCCGAAGCGGATCTGGTGCTCAGCGAGGAGAGCGCCGTGGCCGAATCTCAACGCTGCCTGTCGTGCTGCCGGCTGTGCTACGACCCGGACGTCAGTAAAGTGGCCTGAGAAATCTCATGTCATCGTTCAGTTTTCCTAACTTTTAAGTAGTGACCGGGC
>Ga0114931_10000513_pt1 | contig 46871 bp, 39 predicted proteins | sample 2SBtaG_FD_89579 | JGI IMG/M metagenome (GOLD analysis project Ga0114931, IMG submission 89579) | Deep subsurface microbial communities from Kolumbo volcano to uncover new lineages of life (NeLLi) - 2SBTROV14_V59a metaG | ecosystem: Environmental > Aquatic > Marine > Volcanic | place: Kolumbo... | reverse complement strand
GCCGAGAGTGCGAACGCGGATGCCGAGGCGCGACGGATGCAGCGGTTGGTCGAGCAAGCGGTCGCGTCGAAGCAGCGCTGGGACCAGCAGCGGACGTTGGCCGAAGTGGCGCGCGCGCGCGCCGCTGCGGCGCAAGCTCGGCTCGACCGCGCACGCCGGGACCTGGAGCGGACGGAGGTCCGCTCCCCCTATGCCGCCAGCGTCGTCGAACGGCGTGCGGACGAAGGCACGGTCGCGGGCGTGGAAGCGATCCTGGTGATCCAGGAACGCGGTGCGCTGCAGGCCATCCTGGACGTTCCCGAAGCCACTCCCGTGCCGGTCCGGGTCGGCGATGCGGCGCGGCTCTTCGTCGAGGGGCTGGCCGGGCCGATCGAGGTGACGATCGATCGCGTCGCGGGACGGGTCGACCCGCAGACGCGGACCTACGAGGTGCGCGCGGACGTCGCAGACCCGGACGGGCTGCTGAAAGCGGGATCCTACGCCCGCGCAGAACTCTTCCCGACCCGGTCGAAGCCGATGGCCGTGGTCGCCGCGACCTCGGTCCTGAATCGCGACGGACGCAGCTACGTGTTGCGCGTCGAGGACGGCGTCGTGCACCACGTCCCGGTGCGCGTCGGCATCCAGGTCGACGAGCGCGCCGAGATCCTGTCCGGCGTCTCGCCCGGCGAGTGGGTCGTCTCGGGCGAAGCCGTGGTCCGCCTCGCCGACGGGACCCGGGTCATCGGGCGGGAGGACGACGACGCGCCGCTCGCGACCACGCTCGAGGCGCCGGCGCCCGAGGAGCCCGGGACATGAAGCTGGCCGACGTCTCGATCGATCGGCCCGTCTTCGCGGGCATGCTCGTCCTCTCGTTCGTTGTGCTGGGGCTCGTCTCGCTGCAACGCACCGAGCTGCGTCTCGAACCCGAGATCGACTTTCCCTACGCGTTCGTCGTGACGGAGCTCCGTGGCGCATCGCCGGAGACCGTCGAACGCGAGGTGACCGACGTCCTCGAGGAGGCGCTGAACCCGATCGAGGGGATCGAGAGTCTCTCCTCGACCTCGTCCCAGGGACTCTCGCGGATCTTCATCGAGTTCGGGATCGAGTACGACGTGGACGTGAAGGCCCAGGAGGTGCGGGACAAGGTCGCACTCGCCCGCGCGCAGCTGCCCCTCGACGTCGAGGCGCCCATCGTCCAGAAGTTCGACTTCGACTCGATCGGTTTCATGACGATCGTGATCGGCGGGAACCTGGGCCCGAAGGAGCTCGCCGACTTCGCCGAACACGACGTGAAGGAGCGGCTCGAACGCATCCCGGGCGTCGGCGGCGTCGCGCTCGAGGGAGCGCGCGAACGCGAGGTCCGCATCTGGCTCGATCCGCTCCGGTTGACGGGCTACGGCCTCTCGATCGACGACGTGGCCGACACGCTGCGCACGGAGAACGCCGAGTTCGCGAGCGGCCGGATCGAGGGAGCCGACAAGGAGTGGTCGGTCACCACGCAGGGCAAGGCCACGAGCGTGGCCGAGTTCGGCGAGATGATCGTCGCGGAGCGGGACGGACGCGTGGTGCGTCTGCGCGACGTCGCCGTGGTCGAAGACGGTCTGGCCGAGCGCAAGACCGTGACACGCTTCAACGGCAGGCCCGGGGTCGCGCTCGAGGTCATCCAGCAAAGCGGCAGCGACCTGGTGGCTGCGACCCGGTTGATCCGCAAGGAACTCGCCGAGATCGAGGCCTCGGCCCCGCCGGAACTCGAGATGACGGTGGCGCGGGACTACGCCCGCATCATCGAGGACCAGGTCGAGACCGTGCTCTTCGACATGGTGCTGGCGGCCGCGCTGGTCTTCGGCGTGGTGCTCGTCTTCCTGCGCAACTATCGCTCGACCCTGATCGCGTCGCTGGCGATTCCGACCAGCGTGATCTCGACCTTCACGTTCCTCTACTGGCTCGACATCTCGCTGAACAACATGACGTTGATGGCGCTCTCGCTCGCGGTGGGTCTCGTGATCGACGACGCCATCGTCGTGCTGGAGGGCATCTTCCGGAAGGTGGAGGAGGGTCACGACAGCGTCACCGCGGCGCGCATGGGCTCGAACGAGGTCGGGCTCGCGGTGCTCTCCACCACCGCCGCCGTCTGCGCCGTCTTCGTCCCGATCCGCTTCATGACCAGCACGATGGGCCGCTACTTCTTCGAGTTCGGCGTCACGGTCACCGCCGCGGTCGGCGTCTCGTTGATCGTGGCGTTCACGCTGACGCCCATGCTCGCGAGCAAGTACCTTCGCCAGACGCCCAAGGAGGGCGCGTTCTTCCGATTCTGCGAGAGCGGGCTCCGATGGCTGGAGCGGCGCTATCGCGCGCTCCTCGCGTGGGCGATCCGGCACCGGCCCGTCACGGTGGTCTTCACGATCGCGATCGTGTTCGGCGGCTGCTGGGTGCAGCGCACGGTCCCGGTCGACTACTTCACCCAGGACGACCTGAGCGAGGCCCGCATCGCGCTCGAGATGCCGATCGGTACCCCGCTCTCGGTCACCGAGCGGACGATGCGCGCGATCGAGGAGGCCGTTCGCGCCCACCCCGACGTCCGCGGCGTCTTCGCGTCCGCGGGCGACGTACAGCGCCACCGGCCGAACGAGGCCGCCATCGACGTCCTGCTGACCCCGAAGAAGCAGCGCGAGAAGCCGATCGACGACACCTTCGTCGAACTGCGCGCGATCGCGGCCGCCGCGGCTCCCGCGGTCGAGGACCTGAGCGTCGGGCACCCGATGTACGCCTCGTCGAGCGGCGACGCGATGGTGGACGTCGAATACGAGCTGCACGGCCCCGACCTCGACCGCCTGCAGGCCCATGCGACGCAGCTGCTGCACCGGATGGAACGCGAACCCGGACTGGTGGACGTGAGCTCGTCCTACGAGACGGGCCGACCGCAGATCACGCTCGACATCGACCGCGGTCGCGCGGCCGAGGTGGGCGTCTCCGCGACGGCGCTGGGCCGGACGCTCCGCACGCTGCTCGCGGGCGAGAAGGTGGGCTCGTTCGAGGACGGCGGCCACCGCTACGACGTGCGCGTGCAGGTGCTGCCCGAGTACCGCGACGATCCGACCAGGCTCGACCTGATTCGGGTGCGCTCGGTGCGCGGCGGGCTCGTCCCGATCGCCAACGCGGCGCGCATCCGGACCGAACTCGGACCGGTCGAGATCCGCCGCTCGGACCGCTCGCGCGTGATCGAGGTCCGGGCCAACATCGCGGGCGAACTCTCGCTCCAACAGGCGGAGAACCTCGTCGAGGGCTGGGGACGCGAACTCGGGATCGAGGCGCCCTATGCGCTCGTCGCCGGCGGACAGAGCGAGTCGCGCGCGGAAGCCGCGGCCGACATCGGCCTCGCGCTCGGGCTCGGCATGCTGGCCATCTACATCATCCTGGCGTCGCTCTTCAACTCGCTGGCGCAGCCCATCACGATCATGATGTCGGCGCCGCTCTCGTTCATCGGCGGATTCCTGGCGCTGAAGCTCGCGGGGCAGAGCATGGACATCATGAGCAACATGGGGCTGCTGGTCCTGATGGGACTCGTGATGAAGAACGGCATCCTGCTCGTCGACTACATCACGCAGCTGCGCGCACAGGGCATGGCGCGGGACGAGGCCATCCTCCAGGCGGGCCCGGTCCGGATGCGTCCAGTGCTGATGACCTCGGGCGCGCTCGTCTTCGGCCTGCTGCCGATGGCGCTCTCGAACGCGACCGGCGCGGAGTTCCGGGCGCCGATGGCCTGGATCGTGATCGGCGGCCTCGCCACCTCGACCGCGCTGACGCTGGTGGTGGTCCCCGTCGTCTACACCCTGGTCGATGGCGCGACCGAAGGCGTGCGAAGCGGCGTACGATGGGTGCTCGCACGCATCAAGGGCGGGAAGCCGACGCCGCCGCCGGGCCCGCGGCCGGCACCCGACATCCTGGAGATCTGATGGAGAAGCTGGTCTACGTGGTCTGGAAGCGCGAAGGCGATTCCGACGAGGACTTCCGCGAGCGGCTGCACGGGGCCGTCGTCCCGGCGCTGAAGGCGCTCCAGGCCGAACGCATCCGCGTCTCGGTCACCGACGATGCGGTCGCGGCCGGCACGCCGATCGGGACGATGGATCCGCCCAAGAGCGGCATCGTGACGTTCTGGATGGAACAGAGCCAGGACCACGAAGAGGCGGAGAGCATCCTCGCACCCGCCTGCGGCCGGATCGCCGGGTACCTGGTGGTGGAGTCGCGTCCGATCCTGGGCAAGCAGCTCGAAACGAAGCCGGGCGAGCGAACCCCGGGCTCGGCGCAGGTGACCTGCATCGTGAAGCGCGCCGAGCTCAGCCACGAGGAGTTCCTGGCGATCTGGTACGGCGAACATCGCGCGGTGGCGTCGGAGACCCAGGACACCTTCGGCTACGTCCGCAACGAGATCGTGCGCGCGCTGACGCCGGACGCCCCGGACTGGACCGCCATCGTCGAGGAGAACTTCCCGATCGGGGCGCTGACCGACCCCGAGGTCTTCTACGACGCGGTCGGCGACCCCGAGCGATTGCGCCGCCATCAGAAGACGATGATGGACACCTGCGCGAAGTTCCTCGATCTGTCCCGGATCGAGGCTCACCACTGCAGCCAGTACGACTTCTAGTGGCGAAGGCCCGGGACCCGCTCGGCCGCATGCGGCGCATCGTCGCGCAGTGGCCCGAAACCGACGAGCGGCTCTCCCATGGCGCTCCGACCTTCTGGGGCGGCAAGAAGACCTTTGCGAACTTCCACGACGACCATCACGGCGACGGACGCCGCGCGATCTGGATGAAGGCGCCGCCGGGCATGCAGGGCGAACTGGTCGACGCCGACCCCGAGCTCTTCTTCGTCCCCCCGTACGTGGGCCCCAGCGGCTGGGTCGGCCTGCGCGTCGACCGCGACGTCGACTGGAGGATGGTCGAAGCCCTCCTCGAGCAGGCCTACCGTCTGGTCGCACCGAAACGCGCGATCCGCCAGCTCGACGAGCGCGGGGCGGACCGGAAGGCCTAGCAAGGCCGTCGGCAGGCTAGCGCGACGCGCCGCGCGGATCGCCCGGCATCCGGCCGTCCGACAGGAAGTGGCTGCGCTGTGTCTCGATCGCGGCCGCGAGCTGCGCCTTCTCCTCGGCGCAGAGGGAGGACACACGCGCTTCGAGGCTGGCGAGATCGGGGCAGGGACCGAGCACCTGTTGGATCTCGGCGAGCCTCCGCAGGTTCGCGAGGCTTTCCTGCGCGTTGGTCTGCGCGGCGGGACGGCACGCGGCTTCGTACGCGTCGAGCCGGCCCGGGTCCGACCGGCCGGCTTCGACCTGCACGAGGTGGTGCACCAGCACATCCACGTCGAGGATCCCCGTGTCGAGTCCGAGACCCCCCGTCGGCGGAAAGCGGTGGGCGGCGTCTCCGGCCAGGAAGACGCGACCCTCACGGTAGCGCTCGGCCACCTGCGCGTGGGGCGACCACCGGTCGGTCGAGAGGATCCGGAAACCGGCCGCGGCGCCCAGGGCCGCCCGCAGGCGCTCCGGAAGGGCCGCCTCTTCTCCGTCGACCCCGGTCTGCAGCGTCATGAGGACGTGCGACCGTGCCGGGTCGTGGACGATCAGCGCCCCGGAGCCTCGGGATTCAGGATCCAGGAGATCGGACCGGAGCGGCCCGCGGTCCAGGGCCGCAGGTCGGCCTCGAACTGGATCATGAAGAACCGGCCCTGTGGGCCGGGACCCCGCATCGGGATCCCGAGCACCCTGCGCACCGGGCTCCCGGCGCCGTCGGCCGCGATCAACCAGGCGGCGTCGATCGTGTGTTCGCGGCCGGTGGAGGTGCGGATCCGCGCGCGAACGAGTTCCGGGTCGGGTTCGACCGCGATGCACTCCGCGCCTCGGACGACCCGGGCGACGGGCTCCCGGCTCGCGCGCTCGAGCAGGATCGGCTCGAGCACGTTCTGCGGGCAGTTCGTCCAGACGTCGGTTCCCGTGCCTTCGCGCGGAAGCCCGGCGCGCAGGTCGAGGCGGCCGATTTCGGTGCCGCCGAGGCTCGTGCACCAGGTGATGGAGTCGAACGCCAACGCCGGCCTGGAGCGTCGGATCGCGTCGGCCACGCCAATCCGCTCGAACACCTCCATCGGTCGGCACCGAAGCACGTGGGCCGCGGGCGCACGCTGCGTCTCCGCGCGGCGTTCGACCACGACGTTCTGGATCCCGCGCTGCGAAAGCAGGGCGGAGGCGGTGAGGCCCACGGGCCCGGCCTGCGCCGACGCTAGAAGCCGTGATCGGTGAGCAATCGCACGGTGTTCGTCATCTCGGCTTCGACGACCTCGCGCCACGGTGTCTCGTCTTCGCGGACCGCGTCCAGCGTCAGCCCTTCGCCGACGCCGGGCTGGAAGTAGGCCAGCGTCAACATCGCGTTCTTCAGGCCCGCTCGCTCGTCGCTTCCGAGACCTCCGATCAGCAGCAGGATCGCAGCCCGGATCCGATCCTTCGGGTAGGGCAGACGGGACGCGTCGATCAGGGCCGAGCCATCTGCCGAGGCCGAGCCGAGGGTGGCGCCGTACGCCTCGAGGATCTTCGCAGCCTCCGCGTGCGTCACCTGCAGGTCGGGAGCCTCGAGCGGATTCGGCGGCAACTCCGCGCGCGCCCGTTCGCCACGGCGTGCGAGTTCCTCCTTCGGGACGGGAGCGAAGCCGAGACTCTGCACGATCTGCGAACCCCACCACTGCGATCCCGCGACGCTCATGTGGTTCTTGTCCCAGAAGACCAGGTCGTCGAAGTCGGTGAAGTAGCGGCAGCGGTCCGCGGTGCAGATGCTGTCCGTCTTGCTGAAGAACCCGATGCCGAGTTCCGCGCACGCCAGGCTGGGTTGCCGGTCCAGCTCGCGAACGTCCTCCGCGTACTCCCGCGCCCGCTCCTCGACGCTGGCGGTGGTGGCGCCCTCGCTCAGCATCGTGACCGCGACGCGTTGGAAGCCCTCGAACTCGGGCCCGCGCCCGAACAGCACGATCTGCACGCCCGGACGCGCGCGCCGCTTCAGGTAGCCGACCAGCGGAACGAACTCTTCCGGGTGGTACTCCCGATCGACCTGGAAGCTGATGAAGATCCGGTCCGCTACGGGGATCTTCAGCGACAGGTCGAGCGCGTTGATGATCCCGGCGCACTCGGCGTCGATCACGTTCGCCGGATCGGCGAACATCGGCGCGCACTTCGGACGGTAGCGGTCGCGCTGCACGTCGAAGCCGCCGCCCAGGTTGGCGCCCAGCGCCAGCACGAGGTCGTCCGACAGGCTGTCGCCCACGACCAGGATCGCGGTCCGCCCGGCGGCGAAGTAGCCCCCGAGCCGGCGGTTGAGTTCGGTCATGCGATCCCGGCGCATCTCGTCGATCCCGCCGAAGGCGCGAGCCGCGCGGCTCTCGCCGTACCGCCAGGTCCAGCCGCGGTTGCCCCAGGCGTTGGCCGAGACGAGCGTCAGCGCGAGCGCGCACATCGCGCAGCCCATGCCGAAACCCGCAGGCGACCATCGCTTCTCCGGTGCGTGCCCGTGGCGGAACGGGCGCTCCACGAAGCGATGCATCGCCAGCCCCGCAAGGACCGACGCCGCGGACAGGGCCCACATCACGCCGATCGACAGATCGCCGAAGAGGTAGCGGTAGAAGGCCATGATCGGCTGGTGGATCAGGTAGATGGAATAGCTCGCGAGCCCGAGCCCGACCCAGACCCGGTTGCTCAGCAGACGGTTGCAACGGGCGTCGCGGGTGTGGATCAGGAAGGCCGTCCCCAGACACGGGGGCAGGCCGGCCACGGACGGAAACACGGTCTTCTCGGTGTAGACGAACATCGGAACCACCAGCATCGCCAATCCGAGGAGCGCGATGCCCTCGGCGGCGAGACGGCCCGGCTGCGAGCGCTCGTTCCACCAGACCGCGGCCGATCCGATCGCGAACTCGAAGACCCGGAACGGCGCCAGGAAGTAGATCGTCGAATGCCCGTCGGCGATCCAGCTCTGCGCCGGCGGCCACAACCGCCTCACGAAGCCGACCTCGCCGTCGGCGAACATCAGGTTCAACACCAGGCTCGCGGCGCCCACCGCGAGGATCACCGGAACCGTGAAGCGCCGCGCCTTCGAGAGCAGCAGCAGCAGACTCGCGGGCCAGATCAGGTAGAACTGCTCCTCGACGCCGAGCGACCAGGTGTGCAGCAGCGGCTTCAGGCTGGACTCCTTGTCGAAATAGCCGGCTTCGGACCAGAAGTAGAAGTTGGAGAGGCTCGCGACCGCGTGGACCACGGCGCCGCCAAAGCGTTCGAGATCGGCCGGAGTGAACACGAACGCACCGACTCCGAGACAGACCGCGAGCGTGAAGAACAGCGCCGGCATCAGCCGACGCGCGCGGCGCACGTAGAAATTCGAGTAGCTGAAGGAACCCGTCTGCAGGTACTCGTGCCGGATCAGGCGCGTGATCAGGAACCCGCTGATCACGAAGAACATGTCGACGGCCACGAACCCGCCGCTGGGCTCGCTGAAACCGACGTGGAACAGGATCACGATCAGTACGCCGAAGCCCCGCAGCCCATCGAGGTCCGGGCGATAGTCCAGCTTCTGCATCGCACGGGACGATAGGCGATGTGACGGGCGGGTTCTCGCCCCTGTGGCGTTCGCTAGGGAGCGGGCGATGTCGGAACGCTCGGGGGGCGCCTCCGGAGCGACACCGCGCGGCCGAGCGTCGCGAAGAGGCACTTCGAGCCGCCGGCAACTGGCATGCCGAACCTCCCGTTCTTCGGTACCGGGAAGCATCTGTGCCGCGCGGCTTCGTACGCGGTGTAGAACAACACCACGCGGTCGTCTTCGACCGCCACGGTCGGCGCCATCATCCCCCACGCATCCCAGCCGGGCCGCTTCCGAAGCGAGAGGATCACGGTCTCGGGGCTCCAGACGAGGCCGTCGGACGAGGTCGCGTAGCTGATCTCCTCGTCCCGGTGGAACTCTCCGCCCACCAACGTCGACGCGAACATGTGGTAGCGGCCGTCGAAGTACCTCACCTCGGTGAGGTTGACGAAGTCCATCAGCGGAGCGCGGGACCGCGAGAGGAGGTGCAGGCCGAGGTCGTACTCGGCCCGGCCGAGCGCGACGGATTCGATCGCCTGGCCGGGCGCGTCGATCGGCTCCTCGGGCAGCGAGAGCCCGAGGCCGATGTAGTAGAGCTCGATCCGGCCGTCGCGGACCACGACGCTCGGCTCCTGCACGTTGTTGTCGAAGCGGCCGGGCGTCAGATCGAACGACAGCCACGGGGTGGGTCTCCGCTCGAAGCGCTGGGAGGGATCCATCAGCGCGTCCCGGACCGAGCGGCCGCGCAGCTCGAGCTTCGCGATGCCGATCTGGTAGCGCGACGCGAGTTTCCGCCCGCCGCGGTCGCCGTCGGCGCTGTAGGTCAGATAGAGCGTGTCGCCGACCCTGAAGACGTGTGCGGTCTCGATCTTGGCCGAGTCGAAACCCGACGTCGGTGGCAGCACGACCGGCGTCCGGCGGAACATCCAGGTCCGGCCGCGGTCGGCCGAGAACGCGTAGGCGATGGAACCGAGCGCATCGATGATGTCGCAGTCGAGCGGGTGCGCCGGATCCCAGCTGTACGAGCGGGTGCCGTCCCGACGGCAGAACGGCGTCGTGAAGAAGAGGTGGTAGCCCTCCGCGTCCGCGTAGACCCCGGGGTCGAAGACCATGATCGGCCACCCGAACGTGCCCGACGAGATCGTGGGCGCCTCGGTGGGCAGGCGTGCGAAGGCCGGGAAGGGCGGCGCCACGTCGAGATCGCGGAGCATCCTGTTGCCCGGGAGGACCGGCGCGCACGCGGTCATCAGGAACGCCAGCGCGAGTGCGGCGCCGAAGATGCGCGGACCGGGACTACGGGCCATCCGGGGACCCACCGGCTGGCGCCTCCTCGAGCCGGACCGAGTACCAGGCCACAGCGAGCTCGCGCTCGTCGTGCGAGGCCGGGTCCACGTCCGTCGGACGCGTCGTGTACGCATAACGGAACCGGACGAGATTCCGCCGATGCCGCAGGGCCTGCGCCGTTATCGTGACCCGGTAGCTGTTCCGACCCGGCCGCAGCGAGATCTCGCCGACCCCGGTTTCGTTGACGACGATGCGTACGCGTTGCTGGCGGCCGTCCGGATCCGGGAACGGCAGGCAATCGAGCGTCATCTGGATGTCGCGCGCATCCCCTCCGACCGGCATCAGCAGGCTGGATTCCTCTCCCTCGCTCCACGAAAGCGCATCCTCCGGCGCGTTCCACCCCTCGATCCGCCAGGAACCCGGAGCGCCGTCCCCGAACGCGAGCGTCGCCGGCAGCACGGCCTCGTGCCGCGGGCGCGCGAGCTGCCGGTCGATGAACTCGGCGAGCGCGAGCCCGGCCACCTCGTTGCCCCGGCGGTTGAAGTGCGTGTCGTACAGGTGGTAGAGGTGCCGCTTGCCGTCGGCGAGCGGTTCGACCGCGCGCAGGATCGGCAGCAGGTCCAACACCGGGACGCCGCGCTCGCGGAACCACGCCGCGGTCTTGCGTTGCGCGAGGTCCCGGTCGAGGGACGGGGCCTGGTCCCGGGCAGCCAGGATCTCGTTCCACAGACCGTCTTCGACCTGGAACTCGTCCGGGATCATCACGAACGCGATCGGCGTGTCGTACGCGGCCCGGATCAACTCGTCGAGCCTGGCGAAGAACTGCCCGTAGACGGCGTCCGAATCGGTCCCGAGAACGGTCGCGTTGACGGTCTCGAGACGCATGAAGACGCCGTGGCTCATGTGGGGCGGTTCGAGTGCGGGATCGGCGAGCCACGGGTACGCGGCTTCGAGCGCGCCGGCGTCCTCGCTCTCGGGCTCCGCGGTCCGGGACCACTCGGCCGTCTCCATCTGCGAGAGCAGCCGGAGCCGGTACCAGAGGATGCCCAGCATGTAGAAGTCGGCGTCGCACCAGCGCGGTGGATCGACGAAAGGGAAACCGGCCCCGACGTCGTTGCCCATGAACAATTGGATCACGACCAGGTCCGGGTCGAGCGGGAGCGCGGTGCCCTCGAGCACGTAGGCGTAGTCGATGGGGCCCGTCCCCGGGTACCCCATGTTGTAGACCTCGATGTCGGGGCGCTCGCGTTCCACGACGGTGGTGAAGTGGTAGGCGTGCGGGACGACGCCGTAGCTGAAGGAATCGCCGATGCTGGCCACCATCGTGCGGTCGCGCTGGTCTCGCGCAAGGAACGCCGAATCGTAGTGCCCGCCGGCATTCATCGGGAAGCCGAAGCGCAGCTCGCCCGGAAGCTTGCGCTCGGCGTCCCGCCGGATCCGCGACGAGCTCTCGTCGGTCACGAGAAGCGGAATGGCTACGGTGGCCGCGACGATCCGGAGGCTGACCTCGGCCACGACGAGTGCGACCACGACGTTCATCGCGACGACGTCGGCCACCCGGCGGATCCGTCCCGGCGCCTTCGGCTCCTCGCGCACGACGCGCCGCGCCCAGCGGCGGTAGAGCGCGAACAGGAAGGTCGCCAGGATGTAGGCCATCACCGGAAAGCGGACCCGGAACGGACCCGACACGGCTTCGGGCGTCGACAGCACGAGGACGTCGAAGAGCAGGCACCCCGTGGCGCGAACCGCGAAGCGCTGCACCCGGAGTCCGGCGCGGATCTCGGGCTCGTTGCGGGCCATGCGCTTCAGGATCTGGATCGCCTCGCGGGCCGATCCCACCACGAGCGCGGCAGCCACGAGCATGCAGACGCCGACGAAACCCCAGGTCAGCGCCGGCGCGAAGCTGGCGAATGCCCCCGGGAGCAGCCGGTCCACGATCAGCGTGACGAGGAGGCGTTGGATCCACACCGTCCACAGCGTCGAAAGTCCGACCAGGATGCCCAGAAACTGCACGAACAGGAGCGACGCGGAGGCGAGGATGCGCACGCCGGCACGATAGCAAGCAGCGGAACGGGCAGGACTCGCGTCCCGGAGACGCCGGGCGTTCCGGCGCGGCGTCCGCCCGGGCCGAACGCTCCGAACCTGTCGCGACCCCTCGCCGCTAGGCGGTCGAGGGGCCGGGCACGGCGACGGTGGCGCTCACGCGAAGTTCCACGCGAGCAGGGCCCCGAGCGCGGCTGCGACCGGCAACGTGCCCACCCAGGCGCCCAGGATCTCGCGGGTCTTGCGCCGTTGCAGCGTGCGCGCGGCCGCGCCGATGCCGAGGATCCCGCCCGTCGAGACGTGGGTGGTCGAAACCGGGACGCCCACGTGCGACGCGCCGATCACCAGGATCGACGTCGCGAGGTTCGCGGCGAATCCCTGTCCACTGTGCATCGGCGTGAGCTTCAGCGCGAGCGTGTCGGCCACGCGGCGGGCCGCGAACCAGCCACCGAGTGCCATCGCGACACCCAGCACGAGCGCGCCCAGGGTGGGATCGATCACGGCAGCGCCCACCAGCAGACCCAGGATCTTGGGCGTGTCGTTCAGGCCGCGGGCGAATCCGACCGCGGTGGCGCTCAGCACGTGGCCCCGGTGCAGCGCCCGATCGAGGTCCACCCCCGCCAGCTGGAGATCGTCGTGGGCCCGGCACTCGGCCGAGGGAGCAACCGTCACGCCCAGGCTCTCGATGGCCGTGCTCGCCGCGACGCCGGGTGCAATCGTCAACTCGGGCCCGACGCAGACACAGTCCCCGCGCGCCAGGCCGAGCCGATCGGCGCCCGCACGGCCCCCGCGCAGGAGGAGCCACGCGAGTGCCACCGCGATCACGGGCCCTACCGCCAACGGCAGCGCGAAGGCCGAAGACAGCGCCGCGAGGTCCAGCGCCGCGCCGGCACGGACCGCGCCCGCGCCGACCAGGGCGCCCACGATCGCGTGCGTGGTCGAGATCGGCAGCCCGAACCGGGTCGCCCCGGCGACGGTCAGCGCGGCGCCCAGCGCGACCGCGGCCAGCAGCCCGGTGGTCAGGAGATCCGGCGGCAGCAATCCCTTGCCCGAGAACGCCTTCACCAACGCCGCCGCGAGTGCCACCGACGCCAGGGAGCCCGCGATCTGCGACGCGGTCGCGAGCCCCAACGCGTGGCGATAGCCGAGCTGGCCGGAGCCGTAGACCGTGGCGAACGCCTTGAAGTTGTCGTTGGCGCCGTTCGCGAACGCGAGCGCGATCGCGGATGCGATCAGGACCCAGGCGATCAGCAGCAGCCTCCCGAACCGGGGACGACCGTCGCGCGCTCGTCGCCCCTGGTCTCGCGCGGCGATCGGGGGGCCGTCCGCGTGCAGTCGAATCGCGTGCGTTCCTCCACGGGGATCTCCACATGGGGTTCGATGCCGATCACCTGCTCGGCGTAGGGCGCCGCGGTCATCAACGCGAAGGTCTTGGCGCACACCGCGCTGCGCACGCCGCGCTCGAAGACGTGGCCGTCGTCGTCCTCGACCCGCTTCCAGGGTCCGGCGTACACGACGGCCTGGTTCGCCTCGAGACACGGCCCCGCCTTCCCCTTGTGCGCGGTGACCGTGACCGAGCGGAACTCGATCCCCTCGACGACGGCGAAGGGTTTCGCCTCCCACGCGTCGATCGCGATGCCGTGGAAGCCCGCCTCCTCGAACGCGCGCAACAGATCGAGTTCGTGGAACGCGCCCGAGATGCAGCCGCTCCACAGTTCCGGGTCCCGCTTCAATCGCTCCGGCACCGGCTCGTCGGCGACGATGTCCGAGATCGCGATGCGGCCGCCACGGGCGAGCACCCGATGGATCTCGCGGATGAGCTGCGTCTTGGCCTCCTCGCGCACCAGGTTGAGCACGCAGTTCGAGACCACGATGTCGATCGAGTCGCTCGCGACCAGGGGCTGCTCGCGCCGCAGCCGAGCCTGTTCCGCCTCGGCCTGCGCGAGGGAGGCGACGTCCGAGACCGGATGCCGAGCCAGCCACCGGTCGAGCGCGTCGAGGTCGAGTGCCAGGTCCTCGATCCGCCCGCGCCGGAACGCGACGTTGGCATGGCCCGTGCGGCGCGCGACCTCGGGCGCGGCACCGCGCGCGAGGGCCAGCATCTCGTCGTTGATGTCGACACCGATCACGCGTCCCTGCGCGCCCACCAGCTGCGACGCGATGAACGCGATCTTGCCCCCGCCGCTGCCGAGGTCGAGCACGGTATCCCCTTCGCGGACGTACCGGGACGGATCCCCGCAGCCGTAGTCGCGCTCGATGACCTCGTCCGGGATCGCGGCCAGGAGTTCGCTCGCGTAGTCGACGGGGCAGCACAGGGTGGCTTCGCGCGCCTGCGCGGCCGCCCGATAGCGGTCCCGGACGGCCTGGTCGGAATCACGGGGACGGGACGGAGCGGGGTCCGGCGCGCTCGCCATGGGCGTGGCTCTCCTTCGGTGCGGGCGTGCTCACGGTACGTCGGACCGCGGCCCGGGGTTACCCGCCCTCGGGGAGGGACCCGGGTCGCCGAGCCGCGCGTCGATGCGCTCCCAGGTGGGTGCCAGGTCCACCACCTCTCCCTCGTCGAGTGCGCGGTCGATCGCGAGGCACGAGAGCGTCGCCTCCAGGCCCTCGCGGAATCCGGCGGCGGGCGCGGTGCCGCCCAGCATGCAATCGGCCAGTTCCCGCGCCAGGACCGTGTCGCCCCCGCCGTGCCGGTCCGGCGAGGTCGCGTCCAGCCGCTGCGTCCGGGTGTCGAAGCCGATGCGCCGCTCTTCGATCGTGCCGGCGACCAGGTCCGCCCGGATCGCTCCCTCGGTGCCGCACAGCAGCAGCCGCCGCTCGGGGATGCCGGCGTTGCAGTTGGTGTGGAAGGTGCCGCGGACGCCGCTCTCGAGCTCGATCAACGCGACCTGGTTGTCCACGATGTCCTTCTCCGCGAGGAACGGGTGCTCGCCCACCAGCGAGGGCCAGGTCCGGTAGGCCTCCCGGCCCTCGGCGTCGCGGCCGACCTGCTCGACGAGCCCTGCGTTCTCGGGCGTAAAGACGTCGAGCCCCCCGAACGACGCGACACGGCGCGGGCGCGACCCGCTCAGCCAGTGGAGCAGATCGATGTCGTGGCAGCACTTCTCCAGCAGGTGCGTGCCGGCGTTGCGGCGCAGCCGCCGCCAGTCGCCCATGATGTAGCCGCCGTGGTTGAACTCGAGCGTCTCGTTCTGCTCGAAGCTCACCAGGCGACCGATCGCGCCCGCGCGCAGGCGCTCGTGGATGCGGCGGTAATGGCCGGCGAAGCGCAGCGTAAACCCGAGGACGACGTGCCGCCGGGCCGTGCGCCAGGCCTCGGCCAGGGCAACCGCTTCCTCGAGATCCGTAGCCAGGGGCTTCTGGCAGAACACGTGCTTGCCGGCGGCCAGCGCGTCCATCACCTGCCCGGCGTGGAAGCGGTTCCAGGACGCGATCATCACCCACGCCACCTCGGGGTCGTCGATCAGCGCCCGGTGGCTGGGGTGTACGCGGGGCGGCCCCTCGAAGCTGGCCCGGGTCGCGGCCACCGAGCCCGGGTCCGGATCGTACAGAGCCACCACCCGAAGCCCCGGGTCCTGCCGGGTCACGAGCTTCGCCAGTACCCTGCCCATCACGCCGCAGCCGATCAATCCGATCCCGGGTTCCATGGGCACGATGGTGGCGCATTCCGTAGCATCGGCGCAGGGGGCGTCACCCAGGAGCAGGGAAGCGCCCCCGTCCACTCGCACCCGCTGTGGGGCCCGCGCCGTTGCGTCCACCGATCGAGACCCGGCTCGTCCCGAGCGTGCCCGCGGCAGACCGCTCGCCGCAGCGGGTGGCCCGCGAGTTCCGCGCCCGGCTCGACGCCGGCGCGCGGATCCTTCCCTCCGGCAGTGCCCGCACCCGGCCGCGGCGCCTGCTCACGCAGGGCTACGTGCCGCGCTTCGAAGTGGGGCTGTTCGGTGCGGTCTACTACCTGACCCGGGTGCGCCAGTACGAGGACATCCTCTTCTTCGTCGCCTACGTCGTGCTGCCGGGCTCCGAGCGGCGCATCCACCCCCGCATCTTCTACAAGGACATCTCGCTGGTCTGGCGCTCGGCCTCGCACTACGCGCGCTCGGACGACGAGAACTGGATCGGCAAGGGAGACGTGCACGTGGTCGTCCGCGACGGCGAGGAGTTCGTCGAATCGGCCGAGCAGACGACCGACCTCCCGCTCGAGATCCAGACCGCGCTCGAGCAGCTGAGCAGCCAGGCGCGAAGGATCCCGTACGACGACGACGCGGTGGCCCTCGTCCTGCGCCGGGGCGGCGACGACCGCGTCGAGCCCTTCCGCGACTTCACCGCCCCCCGGCACCGCGCACAGGCCGACCGGCGCAACCTGGTCAACCGCGGTCGCCCGATCGCGCGCTTCACCCGCCGGAACGACCCGACCTCCCTGCGCTTCGTGAAGGGCTTCGAGCCGGACTTCGGCCGCGGCATCCTGGAGCGCAGCCGCTCCCGGAGCAAGACCTACCACGGCACGCTGCGACGCTTCCGCATCGCCTCGACGAATCGCCGCGTGCAGTACCTGTTCTTCGCGGGCCCCCGGCAGGTCTGGATCGGGGCGCTGCAAGCCACCACGACCGAGCTCTCGAGCTACGGCCTGCGCACGATCGACGTCGCGGCGCCCGAGGAGTTGCTGCTCCCGGGCTACGAGTACCACTTTCTGGACGAGGGCGACGACCCGCCCGTATTCGTCAGTCAGATCCCCGAGGGCTTCGCCGGACCCGCCAGCCACGTCGATCCGGTGCGCGCCGATACGTCGCCCTGGCTCGACCGGGTGCCCGTCATTCGGCGCTTCCGGCACGAGGTGCTCGGGAAGCGCTGAAGGACGCGCGGCGCCGGCGGCGATGGCCGACTACCCTGACGTGGACCTTCCAACCCCCGATTGGAGTCCCCCCATGAAGATCGGCCTCATCCCTGTCAACGTCGGCGTCCCGAACGCCCAGGCCATGATCGAGATGGCCCGGCTCGCCGAGCGCCTCGGCTTCGAATCCGTCTGGACCTTCGAGCACGCGATCGTGCCCAACGAATACGAATCGAAGTACCCCTACAGCCCGGACGGCAAGATGGGCACCACGCCCGAGACCCCGTTCGTCGATCCGCTGATCGCGCTCACCGCGGTCGCGGCCCAGACCACGACGATCCGGCTCGGCACGGGCGTGAACATCCTCTCGCAGGCCAATCCGCTCTACGTCGCCAAGCAGGCCGCGAGCCTCGACTTCGTCTCGAACGGCCGCTTCGAACTCGGCGTCGGGATCGGCTGGCTGCGCGAAGAGTTCCAGGCCGCCGGCACCCCGTTCGAGCGGCGCGGCGCGCGCTTCGACGACTACGTCCAGGCGATGCGCAAGGTCTGGTCGGGCGAGACCGTCGAACACAAGAGCGACTTCCTCGATTGGACCGGATTCAAGAGCTACCCGGTGCCGGTCCAGGATCCGCTCCCGGTCGTGATCGGCGGAACGAAGGGAAAGGCCTTCGAGCGCGTCGCCCGCTACGGCAACGGCTGGTTCGCGCCGACCGCGAGCACGGACCAGCTCGCACCGCTGCTCGAACAGCTCGACAAGGCGTGCGCCGAGGCCGGGCGCGACCGGGCCGAGATCGAGGTGACCGCGATGTGGTTCCCGAACCCGTCCGATCTGGGCGATGTCGGGAAGTACGCGGACCTGGGCGTGGGCCGCCTGATCGTCCCGCTTCCGGCGCTCGGAAAGGGGAACCCGGCCGACAACCTGGAGGCATTCGCCGGGAACGTGCTCGCCCGGATCGGCTGAGACCGCCCCCGTCCCCGGCTACGCCCGGCGGCGGGTGCGCCCGGCCACGGTACCGGCGAGACCGGCCAGCAACAGCGCCATGGTGCCCGGCTCGGGGACGACGATCGCCGAGATCGTGGCGACGCCGACACCCTCGTACAGCAGGTTCCCGGCCGAGTCCTCCTCGGTCAGGTTCAGCAGCACGACGTCCCTGTTCCCGGGCGGCGGCGGCGTGCCCTGGTAGGAGAGGTCGGAGAAGGGCGCCGCGTCCACCGAGAACAGATCGAGCGTGAACTCCACCACGTTGCCGTTGGCCAGCGTGCCGACGGACGCCACGCTCCAGCCGTCCACCAGCGAGCCGGCTGTCACCGGAAGGCCGGTGAGGCCGAGCGCGGCAAGGAAGGAGAGGTCGCCCGCGGTGATGACCAGGTCGTTCGCGATGGTCACGCGGCCATCCGGCGTGTCGGCCCCAGTGAGCGAGAGGCTGCCGGCCTGGAGGCTCCCGGGGCGCCCGGACAGGAAGTAGTCCAGCTCACCGGGCACGGGCATCGTGTCCGGGAAGCAGTTTCCGGACGGACTGGTGTCGCAGACCGTGTCGTAGGACGAGGTGCCCGAGACCGCGGTCCCCGGCGCAAGGCCCGAGAAGATGCTGGTACCGCTGTCGGTGTCGACGATTCCCAGCGTACCGGTCCAGGAGATCTGGTCGGCGGCAGCCGGGATGGCCGCGAGCGGCAGCAGCAGGGCGGGGAGCAACAGGACGCGTAGGGGCAACATCGGGATCGGGACTCCAGGTTCCAGCAAGGGGAAGACAGGGGGAAGACGAGGGACGGGCGGCAGGCCACACGGCGTCTGCGGTCCGCCCCGGTACGTGACCCGGCGCACCAGGAAGTGTCAGAACCGGGTTCGCTTTCCCCGGGCGTCACCGCCCTCCGTCGGCCTGATCGAGCGCCCACCAGTGGAAGGCCGCGATCACCAGCGCGTGGTCGACGTCGCCGGCCCGGAGCCGCGCCGCCAGGTCGGCTTCGCGCACGAGCTCCACCACGGTCTCCTCGGTCGCACTGTTCTGGATCGCGCCCTCGGGGACGCAGTCCTCGGCCAGGTACGTGTGGACGCGGTTGCCGAAGACCGCGGGGTTCGGATTCACGGTCCCGATCGGGCGCACGGAGCCCGCGCGGTAGCCGGTCTCCTCGCGCAGCTCACGGGCGGCGGCGCTGGCCGGCGCCTCGCCGGGGTCGACGATTCCGCCCGGGATCTCGAGCGTCGTCGCGCGCAGCCCGTGGCGGAACTGGCGCACCATCACGACCTCGCGCTCCGGCGTCAGCGGGATCACGTTCACCCAGTCGGCGGAATCGATCCGGTAGAAGGCGCGCGTCGCACCGTCGCGCGGCGAGCGCGTCCACGAACGGCTCACCTCGAAGACGACGCAATCGTGCAGGCGCTCGCGCCCGAGTTCGGGCCAGTGCTTGGGTTCGGACATGGCCCGACGCTAGCGCGGGGCCGTCGAGGCCACTTCTAGAGTACCTCGTCGATCACGATCGCGATGCCGGTGTCGCCGGGCGAGTGCGGCTCCGCGCTGGCGCCCTGGAGATCGCCCGGGTTGCGCGTCATCGCGTTGCCGTCCGCGTCCACCCGCGCGGTCACCGTGAACGGCCCCGCGAACGGCATCTGCTGGATCATCCGGTCCTCTGGGCCGATGCGGAACGACATCGGGAAGACCGGATCCGGAATCCTGAGCACCGCGGTCGGCGGCCCCGCCGGTCCGGTGCGCGCGATCACGAACAGGATCGCCCCGGACGGCACCTTGCCCGCGAGCGCGGGCGCGAGGCTGAGCGTGCCCTGCAGCGCGGCGCCCGCGCCCGCGCCCGACGACGCGGGCGCCGCGGCCGGCGCAGCGCCGGTGCCCCGGCTGCCGGGCGGAGGAGGCATGATCGGCGGCTGGTTCGCGTTGCCGTCGGCCGCTTCCGGGAAGATCCGGGCCAGGTCGGGCTGCGCGACGGGATCGTCCGTGTAGGGTTCGATGTTGCGGTCGCAGCCGAGGGAGAGGGCCGCGAGCAGCCCGATGCCGAGGACGAACGAGGCGGTGCGCATCGCCGTACCCTAGCCGCCGGGGCGCGACGCGCCTCCCCTCCGGGCGCGCGCGGCATCCGGGCCGCGCTGCGGCCGGACCTCCCCTCCCCGGTGGGGAACGGGCGAGCGAGCGCACCCGCGACGCCGGCGCTAGCGTCGGGGGCACAGCCTGGGGGTGGACCCCGCCGCGCATGGTGCGCTGCGAGGGATCCTGAGATGACACCCTTGGAACCTGATCTCGTTCGCGCGAGCGGAGGGAAGGCTGGACCCGAGCCGTCGGCCGCAGGCCACGCCCTGCCCGCGTCCCCAGGGTCCCGCTCCCGCGCTCCCGCCGAGAGAGGAGCGTCGCCATGGCCGCCTACTCCTACCCGCCGCTCGGGAGAAACCCGTCTTCCGCGCGCGAAAGCACCACGCCCGGGAGCTTCGCGAACCCGCCCGATGTCGGCGGACCGCGCGCGTTCAGTTCGCCCGACACGGCCGGCATGCCGCCGCCGTCGTCGAAGACCGCATGGGACTTCATGCCCGCGGGTTGGCGCCGCGACGAAGCCACCGGCTTTGCGGTCGCACCCGACGGCTTCGAGCCGGTGACCCAGCTCGAACACGCGCGCCTCGGCCACGTGACGGCCGAGATGGCCCGCGTCGCGGAACGCGAGCCCCACCTCTCGCCCGCTCAGGTGCGCGACGAGGTCGCGGCGGGTCGCATGGTGATCCCGGCCAACCGGGTCCACCTCGGCTACCGGCTCGACCCGATGGCGATCGGCCGCGCGTCGCTCACCAAGGTGAACGCGAACATGGGCGCGTCGCCGATCTCGTCCGGCACAGACGAGGAGGTGGAGAAGCTGCGCTGGGCCGAGCGCTGGGGCGGCGACACGGTGATGGACCTCTCCACCGGCGGCGACATCGACGCCTGCCGCGAGGCCATCCTCCAGGCCTCGACGGTGCCGATCGGGACGGTGCCGATCTACTCGATGATCATCGGCAAGCGCATCGAGGACCTCGACGGCGAGGCCATCCTGGCCGGTATCGAGCACCAGGCGAAGCAGGGCGTCGACTACATGACCGTCCATGCGGGCGTATTGCAGGAGCATCTGCCCTTCGTCGAGAAACGGCTGATCGGCATCGTCTCGCGCGGCGGTTCGCTGCTGGCGAAGTGGATGATCGAGCACGGCAAGCAGAACCCGATGTACACGCTCTGGGGCGAGATCTGCCAGATCCTGCGCCGCTACGACGTGACGTTCTCGATCGGCGACGGGCTCCGGCCGGGCGGGCTCGCGGACGCTACCGACGCGGCCCAGCTCGCCGAACTCGAAGCCCTCGGCGAACTGACCGAGGCCGCGTGGCAGCACGGCGTCCAGGTGATGGTCGAAGGGCCGGGCCACGTTCCGTTCGACCAGGTCGAGTACAACATGAAGCTCCAGCGCCGGCTCTGCCACGGGGCTCCATTCTACGTGCTGGGTCCGCTGGTGACGGACATCTTCCCCGGCTACGACCACATCACGAGCTGCATCGGAGCCACCGCGGCGGCCTACCACGGCGCGAGCATGCTCTGTTATGTCACGCCGAAGGAGCACCTGGGGCTTCCGAAGAAGGACGACGTGAAGCAGGGCTGCGTGGCCTACAAGATCGCGGCGCACGCCGCCGACGTGGCGCTCGGGATCCCGGGCGCACGCGACCGCGACGACGCACTAACCAAGGCACGCGCGGCGCTCAACTGGGACAAGCACTTCGAACTCTCCTTCGACCCCGATCTCGCGCGTGCCTACCACGACGAGGACCTCGACGTGGACACGGACTTCTGCGCGATGTGCGGACACGACTGGTGCTCGGTACGGATCTCGAAGGAGATCACGCAGTTCGTCTCCGGCAAGGACCAGGACTACGCCTGGGACCTGCCGCGCGTCAGCAAGGCGCTGAGCCCGGAGCAACAGGCCATCCTCGAGCAGCGCGGCGTGCTGGCGTCCGAGGAGATCCATCGCCTCGCGGGCAAGACGAAGCGGGCGATGGGCGCGACCGCGGGCGAAAAGGCCGACTGCCACAGCGACTACGTCGAGCCCGAGACCGCTCGGAAGCTCCAGGACCGCGCCTAGGACGGGGCGCAGGCAGGGCCGCGACGCCGCCGGATGCAAGAGCGCCCCGGGAACCTTCCGGTCCCCGGGGCGCCACGTTCCGAGAGTCCCCCCCCTTGGATCGGCTCGGATACTGGAAGAACGTTTCGGCATCCAAGCCGGGAGCTTGAGGAAAAATCTGCGCAGAAGGTGCGATTCCATGGGCACGCAACTCCACCTCTCGGACGAGCAGCTTCCGGACTACCTCCGAGGGCTCGGCCTCGCCGGGCCGGACGACGCGATCGCGGTCGAGACCGCGGGCGACGGCAACATCAACTGGGTGCGAAGGGCCACGATCCGGGGGCCGGGGGCCACGTCCCTGATCATCAAGCAGGCCAGGCCGAGGCTCGAGCAGTTCCCCGAGTACGAGGCGCCCACGGAGCGGCTGGCCTTCGAGGCGCGGTGGTTCGAAGTGGCCGCGGCCTGGGACCCGGACGGGATCTGCCCGGTGATCCACCGCTTCGACGAGGAAAACCGGGTGCTGATCCTGGAGGACATCGGTCACGCGGAGCGGATGGACGCCGCCCTGGCCCGCGGGGCCGATGTCGAAGCGCCCGCGATCGCGCTGGCCGCGTTCCTGGGTCGCGTCCACGCGGCCACCGACGGCGATCCCGGCCTGGCCGCGCGCTTCCGGAACGAGGCGATGCAGCGCCTCCACGGCGACCACATCTTCCTCCTCCCCTACACGGAAGCGTTCCCGTGTCCGCCCGAGACCGCGAAGCGCGCGGACGGGGTGCGCGCGGACGAGACACTGGCCGCGATCGCGGCCCGCGCCTACGAGCGCTACCTCACGCCGCGAGGTGTCCTGGTCCACGCGGATGTCCAGGCCACCAACGTGCTGCTGGACGGCGGCCGGCCGAAGCTGCTCGACGCGGAGATCGCCCACGTCGGCGACCCCGCATTCGATCCGGGGACGCTGCTCGCCCACCTGGCATTGCCCGCGATCGCGCGCGGCGACGCCGTGCCGAAGGCGCTGCTGGCGAACGTCTGGTCGGCCTACGCGGCCGCGGCCGGCGACGCCGCGCCGGACCCGGGCGACGTCGTCCGGATCGCGGGGCTCGAACTCATCCGCCGCACGATCGGAGCGGCGCGGGTGGCCGCCGTCGGATCCGATGCGGCCGGGCTCCGGGTGCTCGATGCCGGAATCTTCTGGGTCCGCACGCCGCCGGTTTCCGCGCTGGGCGTCTAGGCGACCTCGTCCTTCGCCGGGCCCGGGTCCGCGGTCGCGGGCACGTCCACCGCGATGCGGTCGGCCGCCCGCGGCAGTGGCGCGTCGTCGATCTCGGCCCAGCGGATCTTCTGGTAGTCGAAGCCGCCCTGCGCGATCACGTTGAACTTGATCACCTCGAAGTACGGCGAGAGGTCGAAGTCCCGCGGCATCAGCAGGGTCGGGTGGCGCATGCGGAAGAGCCCGGTGTAGGTGCTGCTCTCGTAGCCGAAGATGCGCCGCAACAGTCCGCCCTTGCGGCCCGACGCGATCGGCGCGTCGAAGCCTTCCGGATGGTCGATCACGGGCAGGATCGGGAAGCGGACGCGGTGGAACAGGCGCCCCAGCAGGCTCGAGCAGATCACCTCGGTGGCTTCCCGGCTGCCGAAGTGGAGGGCAGTGCGCCGGAACCGGTCGGGCACGACCTTGACCGGGATCAGGTAGCGGGCCAGGTCCAGGATGTTCCGCACGTCGTACGACAGGCCCACCGAGCCGATCGCGTCGTCGATGATCTGCGCGCGGTGCTCGGGCCGCAGCCGATGGGGACGGACCAGCCGGATGTTGTAGTCGATGTACTTGGTGACCGGTGCGAGCCCGACACCCTCGGGGAGTGCCTCGACCATCAGGTGGCGCGCGTCGTCCTCTCCGAAGGCCGCGATGGCCTCGTCGGCCGCCGCCCCGCCGCGCCGGACGAGTTCGTCGCCGATGTAGAGGGCGGCATGGGACCAGGAGCTCTTGCTCAGGTACTGGATGATCTGCGCCACGCGGGTGTCGCCGTCGACGAGCAGCACGTCCCCCTTCTGGATCTGGCGCCGGAGGGCGGCCGGGTCGTTCCAGACACGGCGCTCGTAGTGCGGCAAGGGCTGGGACAGCCAGTCCAGGATCCAGGTGGTGATTCGGCTCCGAATGCCCAAATTGGTCCTCAGTGGTCCTCGGCCGGGCACCTGGCAGCGGTGCCGCAGCGTCGGGATCGGCTCTTCGAGACCGGGGCCTGAGCGACACGGCGTCGTTGGGTTCGGCCCCCGCTTCGAGAAAAGCCGGAAAATCCTTGGCCCTTTGAAAGGGCGTGGGGTATCCTAGCGCCCCTTCGAATTCAATTTCTTCTTCGATTCCGGGTAGTTACGCGTGCGCCCCACGAGCGTGCGATTGCTGCCCCCGTGTCGAACGATGCCCCGAGGAACCTCCGTCATGGATGTCAGGATCAAGGCCAACCTCGCCTTCACCATTTCGGGCGCGGCCCTGGAGGATGCGATGGCGGAGTACGACGAACTCTCGGTCGTCGGCCTCATCAAGGAGGTCCTCGACAAGGCGGTCGCCATCGACGAGATCGAGGTCGACGTCGTCGAGGGCCCGAACACCCTCGAGGACTACGACAGCCAGACCGGCGGCGGAAGCTAGCACCCGCGGCCGCCCGGCTCCCGGAAGATTCCCGGCGCCAGCGGCCGGCCTCATCCGCCCGGCCCGAAGAGCGAGAGCTGTTCCGGGCGTCCGGGTCGCGGTGCGCGCGAGACCGGGCGGCTCGCGGCCGGTGCAGCGGACCGGCTGGCCGGCTCGGGAGCCCGCGTCCGCGCGCCCCGGCGCTGCGGAGCGTAGATCCCCTCGGCCCGCGCGAACGCCAGCAGCCGCTCGTAGTAGGCCTGGAAGCCCGGGCCGTGATGCCAGTACTTGAGGTGCGCCAGCTCGTGGCAGAGCGTGTCCACCAGGCTCGAGTAGCGCAGCGGGGCCCCGCTCCCGACGCGCACGAGCCGGATCTTGATCGTGCCATCCTCGAAGCACGCGCCGTAGCGGCGCTTCACGCCGGCGCGCTCCGCCACCACCGCGCGGAAGCGCAGACCGAAGCGCTCCGCGATGCGACGCGCGTCGCGGTTCAGCCGACCGACCACGCGATCGCGGGCCGCCCGGTCGGGAGTCCTGCTGGATCCGGTCACGACCGACGCGAGCTTCGCGGCGGCCGGCGGGGGCGTCAAGTAACCTTGCCGGGTGCCGACCATCGAGTTGCCCATCTTCCCATTGGCGCAGATCGTCCTGTTCCCGGACGCTGCGGTGCCGCTCCACATCTTCGAGCCGCGCTACCGCCAGATGACCGCGGACGCGCTCGCGGGGGACCGCCGCATCGGCATGGTCGGCGTGCGCCCCGAACACACCGGGGAAATGGGCGGCGACCCGCCGCTCTACCCCGTGGGCTGCGAGGGTTTCATCGAGCAACACCAGGAGTTGGCAGACGGCCGCTACCAGATCCTGCTGCGCGCCACCGCGCGTTTCCGGATCGAGGCCGAGCTTCCGCGCGAGGGCGATCGCCTGTACCGCGTCGCGCGGGTCGTCGAACTGCCGGAGGTGCAGGGCGACCCGAATGCGGTGGAAGCGTTGCGGGCGCGCGTCGTCGCACACCTGGAGGAGATCGCGCAGCGCGCACTCCGCGACGACCCGAACGGCGCATTCGATGCCGCACCGCTGGAAGCGTTGGCGCCCGACAAGTTTGCGAACGGCGTCGCACACTCCATCGCGCTTCCGCTGCAGGAGAAGCAGAGCCTGCTCGCGGCCGACACGATCGAGGACCGGCTGCGGCAACTCGACGACGCGCTGTCGTTCCACCTGGCTGCGCGTTCGCACGCAGCGCCGGGCGGCTCGGAAACGGTGCATTAGAGGCCGATTCGAACCGGTATTCGGCACTTCCGAAATTCCTCGATTTTTCCCGTATGGCTCGATTCCGGGTGGATATCGAGAGATCGTGGGTTCGCACGAAACGAGCTTCCGACACTTCGCCGTGACGCCCTGCGCGGACTCGGAGTGGACGCGGAACTCCGCGAAACCACGCGGACTTCCCGATTGCAAACATCGGTTTCCGACGCCGGGAAGAGCCATCTCGGGTGAACCGGCCGTGTGTCACCCGACCCGACGGTTCCGAGGGCCGGAGGTTTGCGAAGCCCCGGGCTTCATGCTCTACTCCGCCGTCCTGAGGGGTGAGAGTCGGCTGGATCTGGCCCAATCCCCCCAGATCCTCCGAAAACCGCGTTTTGCTCTACTGTCCCGGAAGACCGGATGCATCAACCCCCCGCGGTGTGGGACGGCGTACTGCGCCGCCTTCGCGCCGAGATGCCCGACTTCGCGATCGAGGCCTGGATCCTCCCGCTATCCGTCCGTGAGGAAGTCACGGACGGGAACGGGGTCCTTCACCTCCTCGCGCCCAACCCGTTCCATCGCGAGCGGGTGCGCAACCGGTTCATGCGCGCGCTGGCCGCCGCGGCGCAGCAGGTGGCGGGCCACCCGGTGCAGATCCGGATCGAGAGCAGGGGCGAACGCGAGGGGGTGCAGCCCCGGGCGATCCCCGTACCCGAGGCCGCTTCGACCGCGCCCGCAGGGGCGGCGGCGGAACCAGAGGCGGAACGGACCTCGCCGCAGCGCGCGGAGACCGGGCCGGGCGTGCCGCGGCCACCCGCCCCGGCGCGCGCGCCGCTTCGCGCCCGGCCCGGGGGCAGCGGGGGCGACGACGGAGCCGCGCCCGGGCAGATGAACCTGCCCGCCACCTTCGACAGCTTCGTCGTCGGCTCGTCGAACGCGCTCGCGCGGGAAGCCTGCCTGGCCGTCGCGGAGGGGCGCCACCTCGGCGCGAACCCGCTCTTCCTCGTCGGGGGCGCCGGCAGCGGCAAGAGCCATCTCGCGCGCGCGCTCGTATCCGAGGCGCGGCGGCGCGGCAACGGGCGCGCCGTCTACTGCTCGGCCGAGGGCTTCACCAGCGAGCTCACCCAGTCGATCCGCGAGCGCGAGACCAGGAAGTTCCGGCGCCGTTTCCGCGGCGACTGCCGGCTGCTGGTCGTCGAGGACGTCCAGTTCTTCGGCGGCAAGGACGCCACGCAGATGGAGCTCTTCCACACGATGGAACACCTGCAGCGCGTGGGCGGGCGCATCGTGCTCACCGGCGACCGGCTGCCCCGCGAGATCTCCAAGCTCGACCGGCGGCTCGCCTCGACGATGAGCGGCGGGCTGGTCGCCGACATCGAAGCGCCGGATCGGGCGCTGCGGCGGGAGATCCTCCGCGCGAAGGCCTCGAGCGGCGGCGTCCGGGTGCCGGACGACTGCCTCGACCTGCTGGCCGATTCGGTGAGGGGGAGCGTCCGCGACCTGGAGGGCGCGCTGGTCCAGCTCGTGGCGAGCGCCAGCCTGCTGGGCCGCCGGATCGATCGCGAGCTCACCCGGGAGGCCCTTCGCAAGGTGATGGCTCCCGCGAACGGGCGCCTCGCGCTGACCGACGTGCTGGACTGCGTGTGCGGATTCTTCGGGGTGACCGAGGAGCAGCTGCGGTCCCGCTCCCGCGCGCGCGGCATCCTCGTGCCGCGCCAGCTCGTGATGTACCTCAGCCACCGCTACACCGATGCCAGCTTCTCCGAGATCGGCCGCCAGCTCGGCCGCAACCATCCGTCGGTGTCGAACGCGGTCCAGAAGATCGAGCGCGAGATCCTCGAGCGGGCGCCGCTCCGCTACCAGGTCGAAGAGCTGGTGGCGCGGCTCGGGCGGGCCTGAGACCGGGGCAGCGCCGCGCCCCCGGCCCGGGGGGAGGTGCAGCCGGAGCCCTGCGCAGTGCAGGCCCACGCCTGCTGCACGCGGGCTGCGGCGGACGCAGGCGGCGCCGCTCGTTGGCCCCGCCCTTGCACTGGCGTCTGGACGCGTGCCAGACCCACCCGCAAGGAGAACCGATGCCCGCGACCGGAGAGACTCCCCCGCGCCCCCATCCCGTGTCCCCGTCCCAGCCGATCGTGGCGTTCGACTTCGCGGACCCGGTCTTCCAGGCGGATCCGTACCCGACGTACGCCGCGCTGCGCGAGCGGGAGCCGATCGCCTACCGCGAGCGCGACGGCTTCCGGTCCTTCTGGGTCACGCGCTACGACGCGGTGGAACGGGTCCTGCGCGACCCGCGCTTCCGCAGTGCGACGACCCCGCCGGAACTCCTGCAGCCCGGCATTCCGGAGACGTTCCGGCGGCTCGGCGCCCTGCTCGAGAACATGATGCTCCTCCAGAACGGGGCCGATCACGCCCGGCTCCGGGGCCTGGTGAACAAGGCCTTCACGCCACGGACGGTCGAGAAGCTGAGGCCCCGGGTGGAGTCGATCGCGGATGCGCTGATCGACGCGGTGCAGACGCGCGGATCGGGGCAGATGGACGTGATCGCCGACCTCGCGACGCCGCTGCCGGTACTCGTGGTCGCCGAGCTGCTCGGCATCCCGACCGACGACCAACCGCAGTTCAAGAAGTGGTCCGACGACATCGCGGTCGTGCTCGATGGCTCGGTGCGCACCGAGGGGCTTCCGCGCGCCGCGCAGAGCGCGGGCGAGCTGGCCGCGTTCCTGCGCGACGTCGTCGCCGCCCGGCGCCGCGACCCGCGCGAAGACCTGCTGTCCGCGATGATCGCGACGCGCGACCGGGACGAGGCGCTCTCGGACGTCGAGCTGACGGCCAACGCGATCCTGCTGCTGCTGGCCGGGCACGAAACCACCACGAACCTGGTCGGCAACGCGGTACTGGCGCTGTGCCGCCACCCGCAGGAGTTCGAGAAGCTCCGGCGGGAGCCCGAGCGCGCGGAGGCGGCGGTGGAGGAGTGCCTGCGCTTCGATCCGCCGGTCCAGCTCACCGCGCGCATGCCGCGCGAGGATGTCTGGTTCGACGGCGTGCGCTTCTTCCCCGAGGCCGAGGTCACGCTCTCGATCGGCGCCGCGAACCGTGACGCGGCGCGGTTCGCCGATCCGGAGCGGCTCGACATCGGCCGCTTCGAGGGAAGCGGACGCAAGCTCCGACACCTGTCGTTCGGGCTGGGCGCGCACTTCTGCCTCGGCGCGCCCCTCGCGCGGCTGGAGGGAGCGATCGCGTTGCAGCGGATGGCCACCCGCCTGCCCGCGTTCGAGCTCGCCCGACCGGATCCGCCGCGGCGGCCGGGGCTGGTGTTGCGCGGTCTCGCCTCGCTGCCGATCCGTTTCTGATGGGCCTGGCACCGGCGCCGCTCCCGCCGGACGAAGCCCCGGCCGCGCACCCGGCGGATCCGCCCGCTCCGCGCCGTCTCCGGCTCCCGCTCCGCACGATCCTGCTCTTCTCCTCGCCGGTCGCGGGCGAGGGCTTCATGCAGATGCTGACGAGCCTCTATCTGCTGAAGTACACGACCGACGTGCTGGGCCTGGCCCCGGCCGCGATGGGCACGATCCTGTTGGTGTCGCGCGTGTGGGACGCGGTCTCGGACCCCCTGGTCGGCATGTGGTCGGATCGCACGCAGAGCAGGATCGGGCGACGGCGACCGTGGATCCTGGCCGCGGCGCTGCCGGTGGCGGGATCCTTCGTGCTGATGTGGGCGGCGCCGGCGGCGCTGGGGCGCACCGCGACGACGGCCTGGGTCGCGGTCGCGGTCGTGCTCTTCTACACCTGCCGCACGGTGTTCGCGGTCCCGCACGATGCGCTCGGCGCTGCGCTGTCGTCCGACTACCACGAGCGCAACCGCGTGTTCGGCATCCGCCGCGTGTTCTTCGGCGTGGGGTCGATCCTGGTGTTCGTCGCCCTCGACGGGTTCCTCGACGGGGTCGATCCGCGGGGCCACGCCTTCCGGGTCACGGCGGCGGCCGGCGCCGTGACCGCAGCCGCGATGCTGCTCGCCGGGGCGTTCCTGCGCGAGCGGCCCGAGCACCAGGGGCGCGGCAGCGCGAACGGGCTCGCCGCCTGGCGCGAGGTCGTGGCCAACCCCCACGCGCGCCTCCTGCTCGGCGTCTTCTTCCTGCAGCAGGTCGGGTTGGGCGGAGTGACGATGATGGCCGCCTATTACGCCGAGTACGTGCTGCGGGACGCGTCCGCGTTCGTTCCGATCATGGGCTCGCTCTTCGTCTGCTCGGTCGTCTCGATCCCGCCATGGATCGCGCTCGGGCGGCGCTTCGACAAGAAGACGCTCCTGCTCGCCGCGATGGGCCTCGTGGGCGCCACGCTCGCATCGCTGGGGTTCTTCGGCGAAGGGGACGAGCGACCCCTGTTGTTCGTCGCGTCGATGGCCGGAATCGCGGTCGGGGGGCTCGACGTCCTCTTCCCCTCGCTCCAGGCCGACGTCATCGACACCGACGAGCTCGCGACCGACGAGCGCAAGGAAGGCGTCTACTTCGCCTCGTGGCACTTCGCGGCGAAGAGCGCGATGGGCATCTCGGCGCTGGTCGCAGGCTTCGCGCTGCAGGCGAGCGGCTTCGTCCCGAACGTGGAACCGAGCGACGAGGTCCGGGCCGCGATCCGCGCCACGATGTCGATCGTGCCGCTCGTGACCTACGGTGCCGGGATCTGGCTGTTCTCGCGCTTCCGGTTGACCCGCGAAGCGCACGCCGACGTACGTCGGCGCCTGGGCGAGCGCGCCGCACGGTGACGCCGCCGGCGCGAACCGTTCCGCGCCGGGTCCCGGGGCGGGATCAGCGCTGCACTTCGTGCAGGCGCACCCGCGCCAGTCCGCGCTCGTTGCGGAAGCGCCGCGGCCCGGAGAGCTCGCGCGCAGGCTCGGGTTCGAGGTCGGGCGGATCCTTCTCGGGGTCGTCGAAGCGGCGCAGGATCCCGTAGGTCGTGCTGCGCTCGACCGGAGTGCGGCCCATCTCGCGGATGAGCCGGCGCATCTCGCGCGCCGGCAGGTTCTCGCCATGGTCGGCGCCGCTCTCGCGCGAGATCGACTCCTCCATCAGCGTCCCGCCCATGTCGTTGGCCCCGGACACGAGCGCCATCTGCGCGAGCTTCGGCCCCATCTTCACCCATGACATCTGGATGTTGGGGATGTGCGGGCGCAGCATCAGCCGGGACAGCGCGATCATCCGCAGGTCGTCTGCGGCCGAAGGCCCGTGTCCCTCGGCGTGGACGTGGCCGAGGGCGTTCTTCTCGTGGATGAAGCCGAGCGGCACGAACTCGGTGAAGCCGCCCGTCTCCTGCTGGATCTCGCGCAGGAGTTCGAGGTGGGAGACGATGTGACGCGGCTGCTCGATGTGGCCGTACATGATCGTCGCGGTGGAGCGCAGGCCCACGCGATGCGCGGCCGTGATGATCTCGCGCCATCGCCCGGTCATCAGCTTGTTGGGCGCCAGGATCCGGCGGATCTCGTCGTCGAGGATCTCGGCCGCGGTCCCCGGCATCGTGCCGAGACCCGCGTCCACGAGCCAGCGCAGGAACTCCTCGAGCGGCATTCCGCTCGACGCGTGCGCGTGGTCGATCTCTTCCGGCGAGTAGGCGTGGATGTGGAGGTCCGGGAACTCGGCCTTGATCCCGAGCAGGAGGTTCCGGTAATCGTCGGCACCCTTCTTCGGGTCGATGCCGCCCTGCATGCAGATCTCGGTCGCGCCGCGCGCGACCGCGTCGCGGCACTTCTCGAGGATCTGCTCCATCGACCGATCGTAGGAATCCTCTTCCTCGCGATGGCGGGCGAAACCGCAGAACGAACACCCGACATAACACACGTTCGTGAAGTTGATGTTCCGGCACACGACGAACGAGACGTCGTCTCCCTTGTCCGCCGCGCGAGCGACGTCGGCCGCGCGCAGGAAGGCCTGGAAGTCGGGGCCCTCGGTGGCGAGCAGACGGAGACCGTCCGCGTGACCGAGTTCCCGGCCCTCGAGCGCGCGATCGAGGATTGCAGCCACGTCGGTCGAAACGTCGGCGTAGAGTCGTTCCATCATCAGGCGGCCTCCAGTCCGCCACGCGGAAGTGCAAACCCGCGGTCGTCCGCGAACGCGCGCGACCGCTCCAACATCTCGCCAGCGAAGAACGCGGGCTGCTCGAGGTACTGCGGATAGACGGGGAGGCGCTCGACGAGCACCTGTCCCGCCGCCTCGGTGCGTTCCCGGAGTTCGCGCAGCGTCGGCCACGGCGCTTCGGGATTGATGAAGTCGAGCGTGACCGGCGACACGCCGCCCCAGTCCCCGACGCCCGCGTGCAACAACTGCTCGAGCAGGCCGGGCGCCAGGTTCGGCGGCGCCTGCACCTGGATCCGGTGTCCCAGCACCAGACGCGAAAGCGCGACCCAGCCGGCCACCTCGTCGTCCGCCATCGCGGCGGCCCAACGCATCCGCGTGCCCGGCTTCGGGTGGAACGGTTGGATGATCGCCTCCTGGATGTGGCCGTGGCGGTCGTCGAGGTCCCGGATCGCGTAGAGCGTATCGATGCGGTCCGCCTCGTCCTCGCCGATGCCCATCAGCATGCCGGTGGTGAACGGGATGCGCAGTTCGCCCGCTTCCTCGTGCATCCGCAGGCGCACCTCCGGATCCTTGTCCGGCGCGTACTGGTGCGCCTGCCCCTTGCCGCGCAGCTTCGGGCTGGTGCTCTCGAGCATCAGCCCCATCGAGGCGTTTACGGCCTTGAGCGCCTCCATCTCGGGGACGGTGAGGATGCCGGCGTTGGTGTGCGGGAGGAGCCCGCCGGCGACGCCGACCCGGCACCCCTCCACCAGGTACTCGGCCGTGGTGCGGAAGCCCTCGCCCTTCAGCCACTCCCGGTACGCGCGGTAGGCGATCTCGGGTTTGTCCCCGAGACAGAAGAGCGCCTCGATGCAGCCCGTGCGGTGGCCGCCGGCGATGAGCTCTCCCACCTCGCCGAGGGTGTAGGTCCTGGCCTCGGGCGAGTCCGGCTGCTTCGCGAAGGTGCAGTAGGAGCAGCGGTCCCGGCACAGGTTCGTGAGCGGTACGAAGACGTTGCGCGAGACCGTGACCACGTCGCCGCACGCGATGCGCTTGCTCTCGGACGCGGCCTCCATCACGGCGCCGCGGACGGCTGTGTCTGCCAGGCGGTGCGCCAGCCACTCCGCATCTGCCCGGTCGAGGCGACCGGCAGCGGGAGCGTCGCGAAGCGCGCGCTCAGCGTGGATGAGATGGTCGGTGGTCACGGGCGGGCGGGGCCCCCGGGGCGCTTGGGTGGAGAGAGACTACTCCAGCCAGGAAGGGCTGGGGAGGCCCTTTTCCTTCAGGAACGCCGGGTTCCAGAGCTTCGCCATGTAGCGGTTGCCCCAGTCGCAAAGCGCCGTCACGACGGTGTGCCCGGGGCCGAGCTCCCGCGCGAGCCGCACCGCGCCGGCCACGTTGATGCCCGACGAGCCGCCCAGGCACAGGCCCTCCTCCTTCATCAGGTCGAAGACGAACGGCAGCGCCTCGGCGTCCGGGATCGCGTAGGCATCGTCGAAGAGGCCCCCTTCGATGTTTCCGGTCACGCGGCCCTGGCCGATACCCTCGGTGATCGATCCGCCCTCGGTGCGCTTGAGCTCGCCGTCGCGGATCCAGTGGTACATGCAGGCGCCGAGCGGATCGGCTGCGACCACGCGCACGTCCGGGTTCTTCGATTTCAGGAACTCCGAGACCCCGGAGAGGGTGCCGCCGGTGCCGATCGCGCAGGTGAATCCGTCGACGCGGCCGTCGGTCTGCTCCCAGATCTCGGGGCCGGTGGTGCGGACGTGGGCCAGCCGGTTGGAGAGGTTGTCCCATTGGTTGGCGTAGAGCACGCCGTTCCGATCGCTCTTCGCGAGCTCGGCCGCGTGGCGCTCGGCCTGCTTCACGTAGTGGTTCTCGTCCGCGAGCGGAACGGCCGGAACCGCGCGAAGTTCCGCGCCCAACAACCGCAGCATGTCCTTCTTCTCCTGCGATTGCGTCTCCGGAATGTAGATGACGGTGCGGTAGCCGCGGGCGTTCGCGACGCAGGCGAGACCGATGCCGGTATTTCCGGCGGTGCCCTAGACGATGGTGCCCCCCGGACGCAGATCCCCCCGCTCCTCGGCATCCAGGATCATCTGGAGTGCGGCGCGATCCTTCACGGAGCCGCCCGGGTTCAGGAACTCGGCCTTTCCGTAGATCTCGCAGCCCGTGAGTTCGGAGGCCTTGCGCAGCCGGATCAGCGGCGTGTTGCCCACGGTCTCGGCGAATCCGTTCCTGACGTTCATACGGTCTCCTCGGCCGCGGTCTCGGCGGCGCGTGCGAGCAGCGCGCGCCCACGCGGATCGAGCGGAAGCCCGGCCGCGAGCGCGAGCGCATCGGCACTCATCTTCTTCATCGTCTTTCGCAGGACGTCCACCGTGTGGTCGTCCTCGAGCTGGTCGGCCACCTGCGCGAGCTGGGTCTCGAGGAAGACCAGGCAGAGCGCGTCCTCGAAGGCCTGGGCCTCGGCGTCGCGGCCGAGCCGGCGCTTCCGGACCAGGTCCTCGACCCGGGCAATCTCGGCGTCGGGCCAGTCCTGGGCCTCGAGGATGGCGCGGACGGTGGCCGCGTGGCGCTGCTGCAACGCCTTGCGCCAACGCAGGTAGCCCTTGCGCCCGGCCGGGTAGGCATCCCTCGCCAACGACCAGCGCCCGACGTGGTGGGCGCGCGCAGCGACGAGCAGCGCGTCGGACGGCTCGGCGACGAGCCGGCGCACCCACGCGCACGCCATCTCCGCGTGGGCCTGCTCCTTCGGGCGCTCGACGCCGTGCACGACGATCGTGTGCGGATCGTCCGCGTTCACGGTGTCGATGGCGGCATGTGCGCGGGCGACCCGATCGTCCATCTCAGTAGCGGGGGAGGCTCGGGTCGATGCGGTCGATCCAGGCGAGGATGCCGCCACGCAGGTTGAAGGCGTCCGCGAAGCCGGCCTTGCGCAGCTTCTTCACCGCCTCGGCACCGCGCCCGCCGGCCTTGCAGTGCACGACGATGTGCGCGTCCGGGTCGAGCGAGCCGATCTCCTGGTCGAGCGTCGCGAGCGGGATGAGGCGCCCGCCGAGGTTCACGGTCTCGAACTCGGCGCGCTCGCGAACGTCCACCAGTACGAAGGGCTTGCCTGCTTCCCGCAACTCCCGGAGATCCTCGGCCGTGATGTCCCATTCGCTCTGCTCGGCCGCGTACGGAATCCGCGGCGCGGGCGCGTCGGGCAGCTTCGCGAGCGCGGCCTCGATCCCGGCGGGCGCCGGCAACACGACCGAGAAGGCGACCGGCGAGCGCGGGTCGGCGGCGCCCTCCCGCGTGACCGTGGCGCCGGCCCCGAACACCTCTTCGATCACGGGCTCGAGTTCGGCCCGGACCGCGGCGGCGCCGTCTGCAGTGTTGGCCGTGCGCAGGCGGTCGGCCACCGTGACCTCGAAGCGGCCGAGCCCGAGCGTCAGGTCCAGTCCGCCGTCGGACTCGATTGCACGCACCGCGCCGAAGGCCATGCGGAACGCGTCGCGCAGCTGGTCGGCCGCGGAGACGCCTTCCTGGCGCTTCCGGGTCACCGTCAACCCGTGCTCGCCGATCCCGTAGTCGACGTCGTGGCCGATGAGCAACACGCCGGGACCGGCCGGGACGTGACGATAGTCGGCGACGTCGATCAGCAGCCCCTCGACGAGCGCCTGCTGGATGAAGCGATGGAAGAGCGTGATTGCGGGCGCGAGCGTGCGGGGCGGCTTCGCGGCCGGGATCGTCAGCGAGAGTCGGATCGGGTTCATGGGAGCCTCAAGCGCCTGGTGCAGTGGGGACTTCGACCGCGGCCTGCTCGGCCGCGACCCGCGCCTCGCAGCCGTGGGCGGCCTCGATGAAGAGCTGCGCCTCCTCGACGCGACGGGCCGCCGTATCGGCGTCGCCCGACGGTGTCGGATGCGCGAAGCGGTCGAGCAGGTACTGGCCGAACTTCCCCTTCGCGAAGCGGTCGAAGAAGCGCTCGTTGTCGAAGAAGCGCGCCTTCCATTCGGCGACGATCTCCTCGGCGTCCTCGCCGACGTCGATGTACTCGAGCCGCACGAGTGCGCGCGCGGCCGAGAGCATCGAGCGGTAGGCCTGGTCTTCCGCGGCTTCGGCGTCGCCCTCTTCCAGTGAGCACTGCGCGTCGAAGACCTGGGACTCGGCCTTCATCACCTCGATGCCGAACAGGCTCACCACCTCGCCCGCGCATTCGCCGATGCCGAGGTCGCCGATCGTGAACTCGCGAGCGTCGCCCCAGTCCGTGTAGAAGCCGGGGTCCTCGTCGTACGACGGAACCTTCATGAAAGGCTGGATGATGGCGCGCACGTTGCGCTTGCCGAGGCGCCCGATCCACTGCTGGAAGGTCTCGCCCTTCTCCCGGCCCTGCACATAGGCATCGGTCAGCGCGTCGACGACCGCGGGCGCCGCCTTGCTCGGAACCGAGCCCATGGCCATGCCGTACTGCGCCGCGTTCTCGCGGGACTGTCCGCCGAGGATGACCTGGAAGTGCGGCACGCGGCGGCCGTCGATGCCGCGCGAGTTGCCGTAGAACCCGATGTCCGCGATGTGGTGCTGGCCGCAGCTGTTGAAGCAGCCCGAGATCTTGACGCGCAAGCCCTTCACCGCGGTGTCGAGCGAGGCCGACCTGGCCGCGAGCCGGGTCCGCAACTCGCCCGCGAGCCCGCGGCTGGCTGCGATGCCCAGCTTGCAGGTATCCGTTCCGGGGCAGGAGGTCACGTCGACGATGGTGCCGGCCCCCGGGATCGCGAGGCCCGCCGCGTCGAGTTCTTCGTACAGCGCCGGGAGGTCGGCCTCCGAAACGAAGCGCAGCAGCATGTTCTGTTCGACGCTGGTCCGGATGTTGTCGCCCACGTACTTGCGGGCGATGTCGGCCAGTACGCGGGCCTGCGCCGACGTCAGGTCTCCCAGCGGAAGGTTGACCGTGACGACCGCATAGCCCTCCTGGCGCTGGGCCTGGACGTTGGTCTCGTACCACGGCTCGAAGCCCTGCGGGCGTCCACCGCCGTTCAGGCGCTCCGGCGGACGCGGCGCCGGCCCCCCGGTGGCGGGCAGGTCCGCGAGGAAGTCGGTGTGGCGCGGGTCCGGAGGGACCGTCTTCATCTCTTCCACGACCAGGCGCTTGAATTCCTCGATCCCGAGTTCGGCGACCAGGAACTTGATGCGCGCCCGGTTGCGGTTCTTCTTCTCGCCGAGTCGCGCGAAGACGCGCGCCACCGCCTGGATCTCGACCAGGAACTCCTCGACGGGCGTGAACTCCGACAGCACGTGGGCCTGGTGCGGCACCGCGCCGAGTCCCCCGCCGACCACGACCTTGAAGCCCCTCTTGCCGTCCCGGATGCGCGCGATGAAGCCCGCATCGTGCAACTGCACGAGACCGCAGGCCTCCTGTTCGCAGCCCGAGAACGCGGGCTTGAACTTGCGGCCGAAGTCCTGCACGTCGGGGTGACCGAGCAGGAAGCTCATCAGCGCCTGGGCGTAGGGGGAGACGTCGAAACCCTCGGTCGTGCACACGCCCGAGAGCGGGCACGCGGTCACGTTGCGGACCGAGTTGCCGCAGGCCTCGCGCGTCGTGATGCCCCTGGCCGCGAGCCGGCGCATCAGGTCCGGCGTGTCTTCGATGTGGACGTAGTGGAGCTGGTAGTCCTGGCGCGTGGTGACGTGCAGGATCTCGTCCGAGTACTCCTCGGCCAGGTCCGCGAGCACCTCGAGCTGCTCGGGCGACAAGCCGCCGTACGGCACCTTGACCCGGACCATCCCGGGCGCGTCCCAGACGGTCTCGGGACCCTTGGTGGGGACGTCCGCGTACGGGAGTTCCCGCGTCGCGAAGCCGTCGAAGCGCTGCCCGTTGTCGTAGCGCTGCCCGTAGACGCCCCGACGGAGCCGCGTCTCGGCGAACGCCTTGTCGTCGAGCCGCCCCTGCTTGCGCAGCTCGAGCTGCGCCTCGAACTGGTCGATCTCGTCGGCCCAGTCGGGATCCATCTCGGGGCGAAGCGCGTCCTTCCAGGTAGTCGCGGACATCGGAAACCTCATCGCTTGGCGGTCGCGGGTGCGAACGGATCGGGCAAGGGGGGCGCGTCGGCCGGGCGCGGCGGGGACGCGGGAGCGGCGGATCATAGCAACGGACGCCGGAGATGCCGACTCCAACAGTTCGGATTCGTGGGGAATACCCGAGTGATTTGATATAGAATACCCCGAGGGGAACGCGGCGTCGCCGAATCGGCGCCGGCGCCCGAGAGGCGTCAAGCGCCCACCCGGAAGCGCCGATGCAAACCGGGGAGAGAATGGCGGCCCACATGTTCGTAGGGATCGGGAGAGCCTTGCGCCTCCGCGGGATGGCATTCCGCGTGGGCATGCTGGTGTTGGCGACCACGCTTGCGACGTCGGCCGCGATGTCGTGGGTGAGCGTGGGCTCTCTCGAGGGCTTCCTGCGCAGCCGCATCGACCAGAACTTCCCGGAGCTGCTCGAGTCCTCGCGCGGGCGACTCGATCTCTGGTACCGCCAACGCGTGCTCGATTTCGAGGTCTTCTCCCGCAGCGAGATCCTGCGACGCATCGCGGATCCGCGGCAGCGGTCCAGGCAGGAGGTCGACCGCTACCTGGGCTACCTGCTCGGGAGCTTCCCCCAGTACGAAGGCCTGCTGATCGTCGGCAGTGAAGAGGGCGTGTGGACGTCGGTCGGCGCGCATCCGTCGCTGCCCGACGACGTCTCGGCGGAACTGGCGCGGATCGACGGGCCGACGATCACGGGGCTCCACCGCTTCGGCGACGCGTGGAAGCAGGTCGTGGCGGTCCCGATCGAGAAGGAAGACCACGCCCATCTCCTCGTCGGCGTGATGCCGCTCGAGGCGCTCGAAGAGCCGATCGTGGCGCCCGATCTCTTCGACTCGCTCGTCGGCCTCGTCGACGAGTCGGGCCACCTCGTCGCGGGCAAGCTCCCGGTGGACCGGCTTCCGGAGACCGTCCCCGACGAAGACGTGCGGGTCGTCGAAGACGGGAGGGGAGGGCGCTTCGTCGTCGCACGACGCCCCCTCGGACGCTTCGGGTGGGATCTCGTCGTCTCGCAGGACTACGGCGTCGCGTTCGCGCCGGTCCAGGAGACGGTGCAGCAGACGTTGTTGACGAACCTGTTCCTCGGCTTCGTGTCGAGCATGCTGGTCCTCGGCCTGGTGGCGTGGCGCATGCAGCCGATCATCCGGCTGGCCGAAGGTGCGAGGCGGATCGCCGACGGCGATGCGGACGTGCGCGTCTCCGAGGCGGGCTCGCTCGACGAGGTCGGCCAATTGGCACGCGCGTTCAACGAGATGTCGGAGCGACTCGCCGAGAACCGGCTCGAACTCGAGACGCGGAACCAGGAACTCATCTCGGCCAACGAGGTACTCGAGCAGCTCTCGATCACCGATGGGCTGACCAAGCTCCACAACCACCGGCACTTCCAGGACCAGTTCACGAAGGAAGCGAAGCGCGCCGAACGCAGCGGCGACCCGATGTGCCTGATCCTGATCGACATCGACGACTTCAAGAAGCTGAACGACCGCCTCGGTCACAGCGCCGGCGACCGCGTGCTCGAGAACGTGGCGCAGTTGATGAACTCCCTGACGCGGGAGACCGACTATCTCGCGCGCTACGGCGGCGAGGAGTTCGCGATGATCCTCCCGAAGACCGACCTCGAGGGCGCGGTGGCCCTCGGAGAGAAGATGCGACTGGGCATCTCCCGGTTGGAGGTCCCGGTTTCGGGCGTGGACGGATGGGTCCAGGTGACCGCGTCCTTCGGGGTCGCGACGTTCCGGACCTCGACCTCGGCGACCTTCGAGGCTGCGGACAAGGCCCTCTACGAGGCGAAGGCGTCGGGCAAGGACTGCGTCATTCCGGCCGCGGACGACTGAGACCGCGCGCGGGTGTGGGCGCCGCCCGGGCGGATCGCGGCGCTACCGGATCAACGAGTCGTGGACCCACCCGACGTTGCCCGAGGTCGTGCGGACCAGCACCCACTCGCCGTCGGTCAGCTCCGCGAAGACCGGCATGCCCCGCGTCAGGACCGCGATCACGGCATCGTCGGTCGAGGGACCCTTGCGCAGGTTGACACGCCGTCCGCGGACCCGGCGGACCCCGGGCGCCGACGCCGCGAGTTTCGCCTCTTCGAGGCTCCGCTCGGCGATGCGCTCTGCGCGCCAGGCGAAGAAGATCGCGGCGCCGAAGTTCCCGGCCGCGATCTGGCTCTCGGCCTCGACCAGCTTGGCGTCGGCCTCGGCGATCTCGGCCGCGCGCCAGGGCGCGTCCGCGCGCGCCCGATCGACCTGGATGTGGGCCCCGGCGAGCGCCGAGACCGCGTCCGCGCGCGAACGGTCGCCGCGCAGGCCCGACTCGGCCGCGACCAGGGCTTCCTCGGCGGCGCCGAGGTCGGACCGGAGCCTCTCGATTTCGCGCTCGAGGAGTTTCGCGCGCTGGGTCTCGGCGCGGTGATAGACCTTGGCTTGCGGTTCGGGCGCCTGCGCCGCCGGCGGGGGCGGCACCTGGACGCATCCGGCAGCGAGCAACCAGGCCGCGGCGGCGCCTCGGAGGCAGCGACGGCGGAATTTCATGCCATCCGTATCGACGCATCAGGTCAAACCCTGAACCCATTCGGGCGGACACCCTTGTGTCGGATCAGGCATAGGGGGGCCGTGGTTCCCCGGGGGGCTGCGTCTTCCAACGGCGATGGGTCCAGATCCATTGCTCCGGTATCCGGCGGATCTCGTCCTCGAGGACCCGGTTCATCCGCCGCGCGTTCTCGACGATGGCGCCGCCGGGGTCCGCGTCGTCGGTGGCCAGCTCCAGGACCGGGCGCACATGGCAGACGTGGTCGATGCCGTCGGCCTCGCGCTCGATGAAGACCGGCAGGATCGGCGCCCGCGTCTTCGCGGCCAGGCGGATGGGGGTCACCCGGCTCGCGGCCAATCGCCCGAAGAACGGAGCGAACACCCCCTCCTTCCGCGAGCAGTTCTGGTCGTACGGCATCGCGAGGAAGCGGCCCGTGCGCAACGCGCGCAGCGCACCCCGGGCGGCGTTGCCCCGCGTCAGCAACTCGCTGCCCTCGGTCGTCCGGGCACCGGTGACGAGCCTCTCCATCAGCGGGTTGTCGCGGCCCCGGTGCACGACCGTGAGCGGGTAGCCGTGCGCCGCCATCGCGCGCGCGATCAGTTCCCAGTTGCCGAGGTGTGCGGTCAGGACGATCACGCCCGTCGGCGGTTCCCGGTCGGGCGCCCACGCGGCGGTCAGGTGCTCGAGGCCCTCGACCCGGACGCGCGCCCGCAGCGCGTCGTCGCTCTCGTCGCCGAGACACGCGAACTCGGCGAGGCTCCGGCCGAGATTCTCGAGCGCGGCCCGCAGGACCGCGGCGCGCCGCGCCTCGCTCCATTCCGGAAACGCGATGCGCAGGTTCACCCGTCCGTCGGAGACCCTGGGCCCGCCCGCCCGGAAGTAGGCGCGGCCGAGCGCGGCGCCCCGTCGGATCGAGGCGTCGAGCGTCCGGCCGCGCAGCGCGCGGAGTCCGACGGCTCCGGCCTTCCCGGCGAGGGTCTGGAACAGTCCCGCCCCGGATGCGGACGCCGGTGCGTCCGATGCGCTCAGCGCGCGTCCGCCCATTCGTTCTCGATCTCGACCAGCTCGGCCCAGACCTCGCGGTCGATCTCGCGGTAGCGCGCGATGGCCTCGTCGAAGCGCTCGGGCGTGCCCTGCTCGATCGCGATCTGGCGGCCCTTGTCGCGCACCCAGTCGATGTGCCAGCCCTCGTCCTTGCTGACCGCGCGCAGCACCTCGAGCGTGCGTTCGGGAACGTCGTCGCGCTTCAGATGCTCGACGTAGCGCTTCAACGCGCGCTGCTCGACCACGACCGTGAGCGCGAGCAGATCGACCGGGTGGCGCGGGAGGCCCGCGCGCTTGCCGATCCGGACCTGGTAGCCGTCGGTGATGGGCAAAGGCGCCGAGCCCATCTCCTTGATCCGCTCGGTCCACAGCCACGCGTGGCGCGTCTCGTCGGCCAGATGCTCGGAGAGCAACATCTGCGACTCGTCGTCGGGGAGGATCCGGAGCAGCCGGTAGATGAGGTTGGACCCGCGGAGCTCCGCGTCCCGATAGTACGAGTACGCGAGCACTTCGTATTCGAAGCTCTTGGGCCGCTCGGGCGCGGCCGCCGCGATGTCTTCCTGCGCCATCTTCGTGTCCCAGAGGGGGGAGGATCCGGCGGGGGTGGATCCCGGGCCGGCGTGGCCGCCGAGCATAGCTGCGGGTTTCGATGCGGTCGAAGGCGCGGCGATTCGCCGGGACCCGCGGGCTCGACGCCCCTAGGGGAACCCACCGGCCCGCGGGGGAGGGCTCTGCCCGCTACGAGTCGCCCCGCTCACGGCGGATGCGGACGCCCGCGAACTCGAGCACTCCCGCGATCGGGCTCGGTTTGCGCACGGTCACCGTGATCGCGTCGAGTTCGAAGCGCGCCAGCACCGCATCCGCGATCCGCTGCCCGAGTGCCTCCACCAGCTTGTGCGGATGGTTGGCGGCGACGTCCTCGACCACCTCGAAGACGCGCTTGTAGTGGACGGTGTGCTGGATCCGGTCGCTGCGCCCCGCCGCGCGCAGATCGCGCTCCAGCTCGAGGTCGAGCGTGACCGGGCGGCGCATGCGGCGCTCCGCAGCCGTCACCCCGAGTGCGGCCGGAATCTGGATGCCTTGGATCAGGATCACGTCGGACATGCCGGTTGGCCTCCGCGGCACGGGGGAGCGCGGACTCTAGCCCGCAGGCCCGGCGGCGGCGACGCGTGTTGACGCGCGCGCGGCGACGGCGGACCCTCCCCCGCTCGCGCGCGGGCGAAGGACACCGGCGCGCCAGCCCCAGGAGCCCCCGATGACCCTCAGCGAGATCCAGGAGAGGGAGGCGCGGACGTTCCTCCCGGTCGTCCACCGCATGCCGGTCGCGCTCGTGCGCGGCGAGGGGTCGCGGGTCTGGGACGTCGCCGGACGCGAGTTCGTCGACCTCACCGCGGGTTGGGGCGTCACCGCCATCGGCCACTGCCACCCGTCGCTGGTCGAAGCGATCTCGCGACAGGCCGCGACCCTGATGCAGACGACCAACCTCTTCTACACGGTCCCGCAGCTCGACCTCTGCGACACGCTCGACGCGGTGACCCCGAAGGAGATCACGCGCTCGTTCTTCGTGAGTTCCGGCGCCGAAGCTGTCGAGGGCGCCCTGAAGATGGCGCACCGGGCCACGGGCCGACGCAAGTTCGTGTCGACCGCGAACTCGTTCCACGGACGGACGCTGGGCGCGTTGCAGGTGATCGGCCAGGCGAAGCACCGCGACGCCTATCGGGACCTGATGCCCAAACAGGTGGTCGTGCCCTTCGACGACGCCGGAGCGGCCGAAGCCGCGATCGATGCGGACACCGCGGCCGTGATCGTCGAACCGGTGCAGGGCGAGGGGGGAGTCAACGTGCCGGGCCCGGGCTACCTGAACCGGCTGAGGGAACTCGCCCACGCGGCCGGGGCGTTGCTGATCCTGGACGAGATCCAGACCGGCATCGGCCGCACCGGCCGGATGATGGCACTCGAGCACGACGGCGTCGTGCCCGACATCCTGACGCTGGGCAAGGGGCTGGGCGGCGGCTTCCCGATCGCGGCCTTCCTGTGCACCGAGGCCGTCGCCGACACGGTCTCGCCCGGCGACCACGGCGGTACCTACGCGGGCAATCCCCTCGCCTGCGCAGCGGCCGAAGCGACGCTGGCCGTCGTCCGCGGGGAGAAGCTTCCGGAACGCGCGGCCGACGTCGGCCAACGCCTGCTCGCCCACCTCGACGCGTTCGCCGAGGCCCACCCGGACCTCGCGCGCAACGCCCGCGGACGCGGGCTGCTGCTGGGCATCGAACTGGTGGATGCGGAACGCGCCGCCGCGCTGCCGGGCCTCGCGCTCGACGCCGGCATCCTGACGAACGTCACGGCCGGCACCGTGCTCCGGCTCTTCCCGCCGCTCGACATTCCCGAAGACCTCTTGTTCGACAGCGTCGACCGCATCCTGGGGCTCGTCGCGGGCTAGAAGTGGTCTCGAGTTCCTCGACCGAGCGATGTGCGTCGATCCGGCCCGAGATCGAGGCGCGGAACCGGTGCCGTAGTGGCCCTACGGCGAGGGTGCGCAACGATGGGATCGGGCCGAAGCGGCGTGCAGCGCGACCGAGAGGGTTTCGAGACCGCTCCTAGCCTTGATCCGGCATTCGCCGGTCGACCTCGCAGGGGGGAGGCGGCGAGGGGTGGGTTCCGGCTCATGGCTCGCCCCTGATCGGCACCCGGTGGCGGGAGTCACTCGGGTGACCCAAGGCACAGGGAACAGACGAGGGGCCCTGCTGCGCTTTACTTCGCCTGCGCCCACCCCTCGCCACCTCCGTGGCCAATCGGGAATGCCGGATCAAGGCTAGCCAGGCGGTGGGCGCCGGGTCGGAACGACCGGGAGCCGCGATGGCGCCGCGGCCGCTCGGGTCCCGGCCTTCCGCCGTGCGAGTACCCCGGTCACGATCACGCGGCGGAACTCGGCGAGGCGGCGGTCGAGCGCCGCGTCGTCACCGTCGACCCGGTGCCGCAGCAGCGAACCCTGGAGCAGCACGACGGCCGTGTTCGCGAGCAGATCGAGATCGGCCAGGTCGTCGCTCACGGCGGCCGCGATGCCGTCGGCGATGGCTTGCTCCGCGCGGCGCCACACGTGCTCGACCGCACGGCGGACCGCCTCGGAGCCGTTGCCGAACTCGACCGCCATCATCACGGGCAACCGCAGCTCGTCCGCCCGGTCGTGGACGAGCGCCCGCCACCGGTCGGTGACCTCGACCAGCCGCTGGGGACCGGGCCGCAGCCCGGGCGGGCCCCGGACGCCCTCGATGACGGTCTCGATGCCCTCCTCGAGGACTGCCACCAGCAGCCGTTCCTTGTTCCCGAAGTGCCAGTACAGCGCGGGTTTCGTGAGTCCCACCGCACGGGAGATGGCCTCCATCGAGGTCCCGCCATAGCCGCGGGCTGCAAAGAGGCTCGCCGCCGCCGCCAGGATGCGGTCCTGGTTGCGCAGCGGCGGCTCCCCGACGCGCCCCGCGCGGGATCCCACCGGCCGGCCTACGGCACCAGGATCGGGAGTTCGTTGCTGATCAGCCCGCCTGGGTTCATCAGCTGCAGCAGGTGCATCCCGGACGCGGTCGGCGGACTCGAGAGCGTGACGTCGACGCTCCCGCCGGTGCAGACCGGGGTGAACGTGCCACCGACACAGGCCACGCTTCCGGCCGCGGGCTGCCCGTCGACGAAGATCGAGGCGTTCTCCTCGACCCGCACCTGCACCAGCGTCATCGGGTTGTCGCCCGGCAGTTGCGGCAGCGCGGGCGCGCCGTTGAACAGGAAGTTGCCCTGCGCGGGGACCGAGATCCCGGGCTGCATGCTGTTGGCGGTGACGGACGAGCGGTGCGCGGCCGTGAACGTCACGTTCAGGGTGCCGGCGGCACCCTCGGCCAGCAATGCGGCACGATCGAGGGAGACCCCGACGCCACCGCCGTAGAGTCCGTTCTCCCCGAAGCTCAGCAGCAGGGGTTGGCCGTTGCGGACGCCCGTGCCGCGCAGGTTCACGGCGCCGTTGGTGTCGGCGGCCTCCATCAGGGCCAGCAGCGCGTCCACGTTCGGGTCGGCGGCCGTATCCGCGTTGACCGTGACCTGGCGGGCGAAGACGCCGACCTGCCCCGTGCTGGCTTCCTCGATCATCTGGAAGATGTCGAAGCCGCCGACGTCGTAGAAGCCCCGGAAGCCCGTGGTATTGCCGGGCGCTCCGAACGCCAGCGCCCAGATCAGGAACTCGTCGAAGCCGTCGGCCGGCGTCCACGGGAACTCGGTGGTCGGCGCTCCGCCCACGAGCAACTCGTTCACGTTGGTCACGCCGGCCGAGAACTGCAGCCAGCGATCGGTGATGCCGCGCATCGTCGGCGCGTCGAAGCCGTTCACGAAGAAGCTGTTGGTCCCGGCCGTGAACGGTGCCGGGTGGCAACCGCCGGCTCCTGCGTCGGCACAGGTCTCGGGACCGACTTCGAAGCCGCCGGGCGGGTTGCCACCGCCCTTGTTCTCGAAGAAGTCCGAGAAGCCCGCCATCGCGCTGACCGACACCGCATCGGAGGGGCTCCGGTTGCGCGCAGGCGGATAGGCGACGGAGGCCAGGAACGCGGCCATGTCGTCGCGCTCCTGTTCCGAGAGCCCACCGGGCAGCCCGTTCTCGTTGATGTTGGTCGGGCAACTGACGGTGTCGCACATCACGCCGCTGATCGCTGCGTCCACGAGGTGGCGGAAGCACGAAGCATCGTCGGTGCAGTTGGCGGCCACGTTGCCGGATTGGCCGGTCTCTCCGTTCGGGCCCCCGAACGGATCGCCGAGGACGCCGTCCCAGTGCAGCGGCAGCGTGTCGCGCAGACCGCGCACCGGCATCGTGGAGCGCGGCTCCTGCTGGTTGCAGCCGCCGAAGGTGCACTGCGCGCCGATCACCCACAGGAGCTGGTCGGTGTTGCCGTCCGGGTGGCAGCTTCCGCACGAGAAGGTGCCCGAGGTCGAGGCGGACGCGCTCTCGAACGCGATCCGGCCGCGACGCACCGCGTCCGGCGTCGGATCCGCCGAGATCGCCCAGACCGCGGTCTCGGTCGGCGCGCCCGGCGTGGTGAGATCGACCACCGAGATGGTGGAATCGAGCGTGTTGAGCACGTAGGCGGTCTGGGCCGCGCCCTGCGAATCCGACGCGATCGCGACGCCGCGCGGAAAGTGACCGACGTCGAGGAGGCCGAGCACGTTGCCGCTCGCGGCGTCGACGGTGGCGATGCGGTGCGACGCACTCGCCGTCACCACCAGCAGCGCGTCGTCGCCGCTGATCGCGATGCCGTGCGGCGTCGCCAGCGCGGTACCGGGCGCAGGCTGGCTCGGCGGCAACACCTCGAGGTCGACCACGGACGGCGCCCCGCACGGGATCGAGGAGCAGTCCACCTCGCCGATCTGGTTCAGGAAGATCCGATTGTCGAGGTCCGCGAGGCCCTGCCCCTGCGTGCCGGCCCGGCCGTTCGCGGTGTTCCGCGCGTCCGTCTGGGCGATGAAGACCTGGCCGTTGCTGTCGACCG
>Ga0114931_10000512_pt1 | contig 47007 bp, 35 predicted proteins | sample 2SBtaG_FD_89579 | JGI IMG/M metagenome (GOLD analysis project Ga0114931, IMG submission 89579) | Deep subsurface microbial communities from Kolumbo volcano to uncover new lineages of life (NeLLi) - 2SBTROV14_V59a metaG | ecosystem: Environmental > Aquatic > Marine > Volcanic | place: Kolumbo... | reverse complement strand
TAGCGAAACTGTGCCTCAATTGATTCGGCGTCCACCGATGATCCCGCCGCCATTGCAGAAGCGCCTCGCCTGTGGTGCCTTCCGGTGCGGGAAATGCCTTACGGCAAGCATAGGCGACAGCGTGCCCGTAGGATTGCGTCGTAAATCGTTCGCCAGGCGACCTTCGCGGCGATGCTTTGTAGTTCGTTCCCGGCCTGTTTCCGCATGATTCAGGCGTTTGGCGGATTGCGTGCAAAGCCTCGCGTCTTTCCAGTTCTGATCGTGCTGGCGAGAAAAGATAGCTTTGTATGCTATTCGTCAGATACCGTCGGATCGCGTCTTGGGCGCGCCTACCCAGGTAAACCGTTCGTTGTCGGCCCCGGTATTGCGTTTTGTGTTGGTGGGGTTTGTAGGTCCAAACGTCACCGGACATATCTATGTCCCTCGCCCGCATGATGCAGACTTCGCCCGGCCTCATGCCCGTATGACGCTGTTCTTCGATCATTGCTTGTATCGTCGGTGTGGCACACTTGACCGTCGCGTCTATGATTTCATCGTCGACGGGTCGCACCGCCTCGGCCTCGCGTGCATCGGTGCGTCCCGCCCGCAACCCCGGAAGCGCTCTCAGCGCCTCGAGTTGGTGCGGTTGTATCAATTCCTCGGAGGCAGCCCACGTGAAAGTGCGACGCACACGGCTAATTGCTCGATTGATAACCCCGCGCGACCAGCCTTTGTCAATCATCGTTTGCCGTACGGCTTTCAATCGCAGCGGTCCAAACTCAGCCGCCTTTGTGCTCCCATATGGTTTGACAAGGGGCCTCAGCGCTAGCTTGATTAGTTCTGTTTCCCCTGTCGATGAACCATCGAGGCGGCGATAGTACCGGTTGCAGCGGTCAACGAATCGCGCCGCAACTTCGGTTATCGTGATCGTGTCCTGCGACACCTTCGTGTATCCGCCGTTGACTTGCAACTCGGCAAGCAGCGCGGCATATCTGTGGCGTGATTCGGGCGAACCAAACCGGCCAAGATAGCGCCTTGTGCCGTTGACCGTCGTGTACGCGAGGTCGCTTCCGTTCTTGCGTCGTTGACGCCTGTAGGGGGGTGGTTTCGTTTGCATCGGTGCAGTCCTCCGAATGCGAACCGTATACTGTATACGATTCTGACTCGGTTTTGGCCGCACCGCGAACGCTCGCGGGTGACGTAAGTCCTTACGTCTTCGGTGGTTTGTAAACGTCCCCGTCAGGATTCGAACCTGAAACCTTCGGCTCCGGAGGCCGACGCGCTATCCAATTGTGCCACGGGGACAGCGAGCGCCGCCGAGTGTAAACTTGGTTTCCATAGTGTCAACCGGTGGACCACCCGCGCGACGCGCCCGGACGGTGCCCCACGAGAAAGGTACCCCGCCGATAACGGCGCATTTCTCTCTTCTTTTTTTGCGGAATCCAGCGGCATCATAATATCGTGCGATTACCCGCCGGACCCCCAAAAGGGCGCGATTTGCGGACGCCCCTTTCGATGACTCTTTGAACGCACCAACGGGCGCAGCAAAACGAGGCAACATAAGCGATGCTTTACATGGATGCTCCCGCGCGGGAATTCCGGGGACACGGCTGGGAGGTACGGATCCGATGCGCAAAGCAAACCATGGTACAATTTTAGTCGTCGAAGACGAACCCGAACTGCGATTCATCCTTGCGGCGCACTTGCGGGCCGCTGGTTTCGACATTCTCGACGCTCGCGAGGGAAAACACGCGGTGGACCTTTGCGTTCGACACCATCCGGACCTTGTCATCATGGATGTGGGCTTGCCGGGAATGGATGGTCTGGCGGCCACCCGCAAGATCAAAACGCAGCCGGAAACGGCGGATATTCCTATCATTATACTCACGGCCCGCACGCGTTCAGACGATGTTGTCGCCGGACTCAGCGCCGGTGCGCAGGAGTATCTCGCTAAACCTTTCGATGTTGCTGAGCTTTTGGCACGCGTGCAAACTGTTCACCGATTGTCGCGAGCGGCCAAAGACCTCGACCGACTGAACTTAAGTCTTGAAGCGGAAGTCGACGCCAAAACGCGAAGACTTCAACTTCTTTACAACTACATGCGTTCTCTCAATGCGGCTACTTCGCGCGACGAAATCCTCGACCTGGCGGTGCAAAGCGTATCCGACACGATCGACGCGGATCGAGTCTCGCTGTTTCTTCTTAACACGACCGGGTCGCACTTGGTCTGCGCTCGCGCGACGGGGTTGAACAGCGAAGAAGTTGAACCACTTGAGGTCAACCAGTTGGATGGAATCACCGGACGTGTTTTCCGAGACGGGACGACGTTGGCGGCCCGTGCTTTCGTCAAAAATCGCAAACTCGACCGCAACTACCAACGCGACGCATTCATGAGTACCCCGCTGATTTCGGCGTCACTCAAGACCGACGACGCGGTCATTGGTCTGCTCAACGTCACCGACAAAGGCGACGACAAAGAATTCTCGCGAGAGGAAGTGAACTGCATCCGCTCGATTGCGGACGCGGCTGCCATCGCTCTGGCCAACATCGCCAGACGCGATCAGCTCCAGCATTCCGTGCGAAGTCTGCTCGACACGGTTGGTCGTCTGGCGGAGTTTCGAGACGAGGAGACCAACGCACACCTCGAACGCGTCTCACTGTTCGCCGGTATCATGGCACGCCATGCCCGCAAGACAGACTGTTTCACCAGTCAGGTCACCGACGCTTTTATCGACTCGCTGATTCAGGCCGCCCCTCTTCACGATATCGGGAAAGTCGGCATCCCGGACGACATCCTGACCAAACCCGGTAAGCTCACACCCGATGAGTTCGAGACGATGAAAACCCACGCCGACATTGGTCGACGCGTACTGGCCAGGGCGATCGACCCGCAACATCCGGTCCCGCTTTTACAGATGTGCTCGGAAATCGCATACTGCCACCATGAGCGGTTCGACGGAACGGGATACCCGCGCGGGATATCCGGTGATCAGATTCCCCTGGCAGCGCGGATCGTCGCCCTCGTCGACGCCTACGATGCCATCACAAGTGCCCGGCGTTACAAGGACGCTCAGCCACACGAACAGGCCGTCAACATCATCCAATCCGAAGCGGGGCGACACTTTGATCCGGCACTCGTGGAAGTCTTCTTGCAATGCCAGTCGGAGTTCAGGAAAGTTCAAAAGCAGCACGGTGAACCGCCGGTGCTGCCCGAACCTGTCTCCGCTTAGCAGCCCATTGAAAAACGCCTGCCCGGGCATGTGGCACCTGCGCCTTGCCGATGCACAATCCGCCGGAAAAATATCTTGCAAAAAGATTCTATTCGTCGTTAGCGGCGGGGTTGACCTGGGAAAGTCCGCTCATGACCCACTTTCGCGCGAGCCACAATCCAACCGGAGTCGTCATCGCAACGCAACCATAAATGAACCAGAGTGTCCCGGTGTGCAGCGACTCACGTGGAACCCCCTCCGTGCAATACTTATTCAGCAAATACCCGGAATAAAAACCGGTCGTCAACTTCGCCGCCCACCAGGGTATCTGTGCCAACCCCATGTACTGCGCAATTCGCCCTTCGGGTGCAAGCTCAGATGCGTACTCCAGAAAACGACCAGACCAAAGCGCCTCGCCAAGGGAGAAAATGATAAAATACGCGACCAGCAAACCCAGGTGCGGTCCCCCCGCCAGCAAAAACGTCGGCACCGCCGAAACGAAAGAGCCGATCAACATCACGGTGTAGACATGCACGCGCTTTGTGAGCGCGGTGAAGATCGGCATGGCGATAAAAATGATCAATGGATTGATCCAATTGACCAGCCACTCCATGCGATCTCCGATCCCTTTGGGGTAGGCGCGCAAAATATAATTCGGCATCGTCAGCCACTGATGAGCAAACAGCGTTCGCACCGGAAGCAGCATAAAAATAAAGAAAACGAACCGCGCATTCGTAAAAGGCCCTTCAAAAAAGTAGCTTTTCAAACGTTCGAACAGGGTGGCAGTGCTGGTCTTGCGAATCTCCTCGGCATGATCCGGGCGAAGCTTGGCACGCTCGACCTTCTTGGTCATAAAAACGAGAAACAGCACAAGAACCAGCGCGTTGATCCCCGTGCAGACCCAGTTCACCGCTTCCACGCCACTATCAACTTTCCCCACGAAAAACCGAAGTGGTGCGTCCCAAAAACCGGGCTGCGCGTGCGCCGCATTCAACAATCGATCCACGCCGGGACGAACCCACGAAGAAATCCCCCCGATGACAACGATCCCAAGGTTCATAAATGCATAGATCAGCCCGTATCCCATCGAACTGGTTTTTTCATCAGTGTACTGCTTGATTCCCGAATAGCAGACGGGCTGGAGGATTCCCTCAGCCATCGCGATGACAAGAAGTGAACCGAAAACCACGGAGATCGCCGTCCACGCTCCGGGAATATGAACGGCGTAGCTAAACGCCCCCCGCCCAAGAATCGCAACCACCATCGCAAAGATGATCGCCCGACGCAATCCGAACCCCTCGGCAATGCTCCCTGCCCCCAGCATGAACAACGTCACAAACCCCGTAAAAAACGAAACCGTAACCCCGGCTGACGAATCTCCCCAAGCCATGTCCGTCCCAAGGTAGACGGTCATCAGCGTCAACATGCCGAAATACGCCATCGACTGACCGACGTAGGCAGCCATGACAAACCAAAACGCCCGGGGAAGGTGCCGCAAGTCCGTGAACGCGCGGAAAAACTCCCTCACACGATCGGCAAACCCGCAAGGAGGTTCTGCTCTGGTTGGACGAGAATCATTCAAGTTCGTAAGGCTACGACGCAATGCTGAGCATGTCGAGAATGAAAGCGCATACAAAAGCCGTGTCTTTCAACCGCCCACATCGTCCCGACGCTCCACCATGCCCTGCCCCCATATTGGTTCTCAAAAACAACGCGTTATGATCCGTTTTGGTCGCCCGAAGCTTGACGATCCGGCGCCTCCGATCACAGGTGTCAGCCAATCGCCTCCCCAAAACGCAACCGGACACGAAAGATACGCGGTCAATCAAGACCGCCGACTCGTCGCCTCATTCTGTTACGACAAAAGCGTCCTGCTCCTTGTCATTGCGAACTGCCAAACAGTGCAAAGTTGTAGTAACGCCAGGAGTTTTCAAACGGAATCCCGAAGTAACCCAGGGTCGTATCAAGCATATCCATAAAAAAACCCATGATCGGATCGTAACTCATCGCGACAAACAAAATGACCAACCCGGTCCACCCCAGAGCATGTGCCCGGGCACGCGCGTCGGGCGACAGGTAAGGTTCGATGATTCCAAAACCGTCGAGCGGAGGAACCGGAATCAGGTTGAAGAAAACAGAGAATAGCTCCAAAACCGTCATCGCGCACAAAAGCATCACCCAGGTCGGCTGTTGAAACACCCGCGGATCGACAATCCCGGTACGCGGGTGAACGATCGCCGCAAGAATCAAAAATAGAATGAAATTCGAGGCTGGTCCCGCCGCGGAAACCAACGCCGACCAATGATGATTGCGAAGAGCCATCCGATTGATGTAAACCGATCCGCCCGGCAGCGGAATACCGCCCAACATCAGAAAAATCGCCGGGATCAGAAGCGAAGTCACGGGATCGACAAACCTGAAAATGTTGAAATGCAGGTACCCACGTTCCTTGACAGACTTGTCGCCGCCAAGGTACGCAACCAGCGCATGGGCGAACTCATGAACACACACGGAAAAGATCCAGCAGATCAAAACAGCGGCGAAAATCGGCGTCATTCGGTTGGCCAACGACGGACACCTCCCAAGAAATGACTAAATCGCTCCGAACCCTTCCATCGCATTGACCATCCGAGACACTATGCCGTGCACGCCGCCATTTCGCCAAGACGCTCCACGCATAAACTCGACCAGGTTTCCATCGAACCGCGTGCGTGACGCAGCTCATCGCCGGTCATAAAGGCCATTTGCGTAATCATCTGCTCGCGCTTGGTTACCCTGGCGCTGTCAAGCTCCCATAGGTGAACGACCCCCAGGTGCACTCTGCCCACGTCGTTCGAGTCATCGTTGAGCAGTGCCACAATGGTGTCACAATACGTCGTGTCCACGTTCACCTCTTCGCGCACCTCACGTTCAACGGCGGCGAGATACGTCTCACGAAAACTCGTATCAAAAAGCGGTGCCTGATCGACCGGGTTGATGTGACCACCGATCCCGATTGATCGCTGTCCGACCAATCGGCTTTCACCGGCTCGCGCACCGCGAACGTAGCTAAGATACCTGTCATCGCAACGCATGATAACATACGGAATGATCTGCTTGAACTGCGGATCGTTTTCCGCCATGCGGCGTGACATAAAGCGAGGCACTCCCTCGACAAAAAGGGCGCCCAGGTAACGAGGAACGTCGAATTCGAGACCCTGAAAAGCCCCCAGCGAATCGAAGACCTTCCGTTCGATCACAAGCACCTGTTCCTCGTCGGTCATGGGCGATGTCTCTTTGGGGTTGAAACCGCGATCGTCGCAGCTACCGCACTGCCATCCGCACGACACGTTACCGGGACGATCACTGTTGAGCAAGGCGGGCCCCCGGGAATCAAAGCGGTCGCTTGAATCCAGTACGCATCCCCAACCGGCAACGCGTTCCAAACCAAGTTGGCTCGCGGTCCGCTCAGGTCAAGACGCCGGAAAACAGTCCTTCTGCAACAACATGTAACAAAGAAGCTTAAGGATATCCATTGCCGAAACAATTGCAAAAGTCACAAACGCGCTCGATTCCCCGGCAACACGCTCAATGCTCGGTGGAGGAAGCTCCGCAACAAAAGCGGCAGTTTTGTCTTGCAGTGCGACGTGTAACACGCAGCCTCACCTTCCGTGAAAGTCTTCGTCCACCCCCTGGTCGTTCATCCATGTCATTCTGAGTCCGCGCAAGCGGGCGAAGAATCGACCGACATCCCAAACGCGTCGCGCTACAACTTGTGCGACCCCGACCGAGCGTTTTGAGAGGTCGATCTTGGATGATCGCGGAACTCTCGATCAGACACTACAATACTCGCTTGCCTTTTCCTTTTGTGGAGAACTCACGGTGGCAGCAGACTCCAGCGCACCCGATCTTGGTCGAACTTCGAACAAGGAACACGTAAGCCAATGTGCAGCCGCGATGCCCGCATTTCTTGCGATGGAAGTGCTTGAAAGGGCTTGCGAAATGGAACGCCAAGGGCGATCCGTGATCCACATGGAGATTGGAGAGCCGGATTTTGATTCACCGCCTGCCGCGGTCGAAGCGGGAATTCGAGCACTTCGTGAAGGACGAACCCACTACACACACTCGCTCGGTCATCCCGAGTTGCGAAGCGCGATCGCCGATTGGCAACAACACGAATATGGAGTTGACGTTTCGCCGGATCGTGTAGTGGTCACCCTCGGAAGCTCCGGGGCCATGCTCCTTGTTTTCGCCGCCCTACTCGATCCCGGATCGCAAGTGATCTTGACCGATCCGCACTATGCTTGTTACCCGAACTTTGTTTCCATATTTGCGGGTACGGCGATTCGTACGCGCGTGCACGAAGCAGATGGATTTCAATACGATCCCGATGCCGTCCGAAGCGCCATGACAAGCGCAACGAGAGCACTGCTGCTCAATTCGCCGGCGAATCCGACGGGAACGCTGACTTCTCCGCAGCGGATGCGCGAACTCGTCGAGGTCGTACCATCTGACGCATTGATTGTTTCGGATGAGGTTTATCACGGATTGGTTTACCAAGACCGCGCCCACTCAATCCTTGAGTTCACCGACCGGGCTGTCGTCGTCAACGGTTTCTCGAAGCTCTTTGCAATGACGGGCTGGCGTCTTGGTTACGCGATTGTCCCACCGTACCTTGTCAGGCCCATCCAAAAGCTTCAGCAGAACCTCTTTGTGTCGCCCCCGGATTACCCCCAGTTCGCGGCCATTGCGGCCCTGCAAGATTCGACCGACGAAGTGGGCAAGATGGTTGCGGAATACGACAGAAGACGACAGTTGGTCCTTCGTCGTCTGAAGCAAATGGGACTTTCCATTCTCACCGAACCGCGTGGCGCATTTTATGTTTTTGTGAACGTGGCGCGATACACCAAGGACGTGTATTCCTTTGCATTCGACGTCCTGGACAAGACCGGGGTGGCCATTACGCCCGGGGTCGACTTTGGACCGGGCGGAGAGGGGTACGTCCGCATTTCCTACGCGAACTCCATCGACCATATCCACGAGGGGATGGACCGGCTTGAAGCGTACTTCGCGTCGCGAACGTAAACAGATCCTGAACACAACTCGCTACTCGTCTTCGTTTGCGAACTGTTCCGGGAGTGCTCGTTCGTAAGCTTCTTCCTCTACGCGTTTGGCTTGCGCGTCGGCGCGCTTTTTGAGAAACCGGCGAATGGTGAGGTTGACAACTAGGCAGACGCCCATTCCCAGCAAACCCATCCGCCCCACGATGCTGCCAATGACAAACGTCGCGGCAGCGGCAATGGCCGCTGAAATAAACCAACTCGAAACCACCCAGATCGCGCGGCCAAGCTTAAGCTCGGCATCGCCGCGCTGAAAAATTCGGTCGGCAAGACCTGTCGCAACTACGGCGGCGAAGGTCACATACGTCGTGGAAACCGGTAACCCCAAACTGCTCGCCGTTGCAATCACGCTCGCCGAGACCCCCATGATCACGCACGCACGCATCGCATCGTAGTGTATCGTTTTGCCGGCGGGGGTGAGATTGACGCGCGGCGCGAGTGCAGGTTCTTTCCCGCGAAGCGTCAAAAACTTGCTCGCAAGGTTCAAGCACCAGTTCGGCGCCCACAGGGCAACATGATCGCCCATGCTTCCGGTTGCGACCGCCGCCTTCGTTACACGTTCGGCGTTCTGGGTGGCCATCCCGACAAAAAGCAGCAACCCGCTTACAAGCAGCATCCAACCCGGAATATCAACCTTGGTTGCAATCCCAACATCCTGGTGCCCGATCAAGGTGATCGCCGCGAGTCCCGGCGAAGCACAGTTGGCCAGGTCGTTTTGCCCGAAGGCAAACCCCATGGCGATCATCCCGATCACGGCGAGGACGGGAAAAAGCAGCTTGGCGGCACGCCTGCGAAAGAGAACCAAAATGATGTGGATCGCAATCGCAAACAATCCCCACATCAAAAACAAGAGCGTCACGCCCGTGATCGCAACTCCCGCACTTTTGTCCACGGTGACGAGCCAATGCTTGAATTCCCTCACGAGGGCGACGTGTTTCATCCCCTTGAGCAGCAGAAAATAAAACAGCCCCGCGCTTAGACCGCCTCCGATCCAACCGCCGTGCAAAAGCAGCGCCGGTAAACTTTGTGTTTTATCTCGAAGCGCGCCGCACGCCGCACGCTGTATGAGAAAACTCGCAATCCCCGAAAGAACGATCGAGCAAACAATTCCAGCAACGACCGTTCGCGCCTTGTTCCAATGAATCGTCTGATAGCTGATGGCGGCGGCGGCGCCGAGAAGCTCGAAGACCAGGCACGCCGTCGTGCTGACGGGCATCCCAAACGCCGAGTACCCGTACAGCAAAACCGTGTCGACGATGTAAACCGAAATGTAAACGGTCAAAGCCGCCGTGATTCCGTCGAGTCCTAGCGAGTTTTGGGCAAGTCCCGTCGGATCAAAGATCCCCTTGCGGGCGGTATCAATGACTGAGGAACTTAAGACCGCGCCCGCTACGACAGACAATCCAACGACAAGGATGGCCATCCGTCGTCGTAAGACCCGCGCGCCGAAAACGGCGTTGACCAGGTTGGCCGCATCATTTCGCCCGACCTCGATCGTATCCCAGACAAGCATTCCCGCCGCCAAAAGCAGGCACGCCTTTTGAAAGAACACCAGGGACGAAAAATCAATACTTGCCAGAATCATCGGGGGGTCACAACCGGCGCGTCCTCAACGAAACCTTAACATCACAAAACAACGCCCGCGTCACGACGCGAGCATCCGTCGCAACCGCTCTCCGGTTTTTTCCGCGAAGTTGGCAAGTTGACCGATCTCTTCGAAAACCTTGGACCACAGCATCACGTCGGTCGCCTTCATCTCGTCCTCGACCGCGTAGAGCTTTTGAGAAAGCGTGTACTGTAAGCGATCCGCCTCCCATTCATCCTTTTCAACCCGCGCCACCATCTGAACGGCACGCTCCGCCTCGGGACCGGTCATGTCACCATCGATCAACGTGGGCAGGTAGTCGGAAATCTCGTACGTGTGCTCACAGACGAGTTTGACCTTCGCAAGATATTCAAAGATTGGATCAACCAGCGATGGATGCATCGTCAGGTTTTTCAGGGTGAGCAAGACCGCCACGTCCTCCGCCGCGTCCGCCATATCATCCTGCAACTTAACATATCCGAGCAGGTCGCCCCGATAGACCGGGAGAAAGAAACGCTTGGGAATACTCTGGCGAATTTCGTTTTTGATCTCGTCCGCCTGGTGCTCCGTTTTGAAAACCTCGTGGCAGATTTCGAGAAGTTTCTCGTGGTCTTGGTCGCGAACCGCGTCAAACATGGGCCAAATAAGCGCCACGCAGCTTTTGACAGTCCTCATATGGTGCCGAAGAGGCTCAAACGGCGACACCTTGAACATTTCCGAAATGGCAGTCATCACTCACCTCCACTCCCGCCCGAATCCCATCGACACGCGAGGCGTGTACTATGCCAACCACCGACAACATTTACAACCGCAACGGGCATCATTCCCGAAAAAACCTGCGCTGCCACCAACTTACGACGCAACACACGAGTCTGTGAATTGTTGCCGCACAGGAATCGTATCTTTCAAGGTGGCAATCCGAGACTTCTTCGTTATCATTGCCTCCCACAAGGAGAGGTCGCCGCGTTACTGCTTGGGGTGGCTGTGCGCTTGTTCTGATGTCCGTGAAACGCAAACTGCAAGACAATCTAAAACGCGTGGAGCAGAGAATCGCCGGCGCGTGCGAGAGGGCGAAGCGCGAACGAGGCGAAGTGACGCTTGTAGCGGTTACGAAGTACGCGACACTTGACTTGGTTCGCCTGCTGGTGGAAGTCGGACTGCACGACCTGGGCGAGAACCGCGTGCAGGAATTAACCCGGCGAGCTGCCATGCTGCGAGAGTGGCAGCAACGCCGGACCCTGGGGACGGGGACACTAAGCGAGGACTCGCGATGGCACATGATCGGGCATTTGCAGCGTAACAAGGTTCGACAGGTGCTCCCATGGGTTCACTTGATTCACTCCGTTGACAGCCTGCGACTCGCGGAGGAGATCGACGCCGAGGCAGGCAGGATCGGTCGCCGTATGCCGATTCTTCTTCAGGTCAACGTAAGCGGAGCTGCGACCCAACACGGCATTGCCGTCGCCGCAGCCACCCACCTGGCGGAGCAGCTTCAAACATTGAAAAACCTTGACCTTCGCGGTCTGATGGCGATTGCCCCCCTGAGCGACGACGAGAAAACCGTCCGTCACTCGTTTGACCGTATGCGTGAGCTTTTCGACGAAGTCCGCTCCGAAGGTATCGCCGGTCCACAATTCACGGAGCTTTCGATGGGGATGACCCATGACTTCGAGTGGGCGATCGAAGTTGGTGCCACGTATGTTCGGATCGGGTCGGCACTTTTTGAGGGAATCGAAATCGCATCGGGGACCGCCGTGGCTGACTAAACAAGACTGCACGGTGTGTTTTCACAAACGCTGATGCCCGGTGGATGCTCGCTCATCCCAAAGCGATCCTGGGTCGCGACCCCTTGCCTGTTGGCGACCACAACTTTAACGGGGAAAATCGTGCCACACGGCGTCATCACACTCATCACCGGGTGCATGTTTAGCGGGAAAACAACCGAGCTTCTGCGGCGGGTCGACGCCGTGGATTCCCGGCGGACGATCGTGTTCAAACATATCATCGACACCCGATATTCGGCCAACGCCGTTGTAACCCACGGCGGGCTATCGTATCCGGCCGTCGTGGTCGACAGTGCCTCGGCAATGTCGGACCAAATCGCAAGCGATGCGCTGCTGGTTGGCGTGGATGAGGCACATTTTCTCGACGATCCAATCATCGAAAGTGTCGCAAACCTTCGACAACGCGGAGTGAATGTCGTCCTTACGGCGCTAAACTATGATAGCTGGGGGAATCCGTTCAGCGTCATCCGACATCTTGAGAAAATCGCCGACGCCCGAATCCATCTTACAGCGACATGTGCATCATGCGGTCAGCAAGCGGATCGCACACAACGCACCACGCCGATTGTCGATGGAAACATGATTGGCGGAGCGGAGTCTTATGAACCACGATGCGTGGGGTGTTGGGAAGCTCCGCCCGACGTCCCGCGGGCGCTCCCATCTACCACGAAATGTGAAGACCGCGCGGGCCAAGAGCACGCGACTCGATGTACAAAAACGGGGTTTCCCTAATTATCCGTTCGGATGTTTCGATACCACACGAGACGATCATCACTCAGACCGGAACCAGCCCGCCGGTCGAGCGTAGCGACGATGTCGTTTCGACCGTCGCCGTCTAAATCAATGATGAGAAGATCGTTGATAACCGTCGTGGTGTCTGTCCCGGTGATTCCAACCCCACTGCCGCTGGGAGCCGGGTTCGCGGTTCCGCCGCCATCATCGGGAACGTCCTGGATGACGGTGTTGCCGGTCCACGGCTCAAAAACCGTATCCGCGACCGTGCTGTCGTACCAAAGAACACCACCATCAACCGCGACAAAGGCCTCAACTTGGCCGTCCCCGGTCACGTCGCCGAGGGCGATGGCTCCGGGAGCCTGTCCCCCAAACTCGGTCAGCGTAAAAACAGGCCACGGAAAGTTGAAACGGTTGGGAATGGTATCCGACGGTGGAAACTCCGGTTCGATCACCTGCGCATTGGGGCGACGGAACCATTGTACAACGCTTCCCCTGGTGGATCGGACCAGCACGTCGTCGAACCCGTCGTTGTCAACGTCGCCGATCGCCATTACGTCGGCGTCCGTGTCGATCTGTCCGATCGGTCGCTCCTCCCACACACCTGTAACGGCACCTGCCGGTCGTGGATTCTTGGCCCAACGAATGTTACGACTGATGGAATTGGTATACGTTGCGATAATATCAAGGTCGCCATCGCTATCGACATCCATGACCTTGATGTCCTTGACCAACGGCAAATCAGCGTGAATCGTGTTGGGTGCTCCCCACCCCGTTGCCGTTGAGGAAGCGGCTCCGCCCGGGTTTACCCACAAGTCCACCGTGTTCACCGGGGGTTTCTGCCCAAGTTCCTCGCATTCGGCAGGGTTGATGGCGACAACGATATCATCGCCGTTTTGTCCGTCGATGTCCGCGACAACCAACGACGTGAATCCCCCGTTCTCCGGTTCGACGCGCGATTCCTCCAGCGTCTTGGACTCATTGCCTGGAAATTGGTTGCTCCACTGGTTCCCAAGGGAATCGACAACCAACGGATTGATCAGCGTCGTTTGCGACCAAAGGTCGCCGTCGGGAACGGTCGCGGCGCTTCCCGGATTGAAATAGATGATGATATCCCCGTCGAGCCGACTGACCTGCGTATCGTTGCAGATACTATCGCAGCATCCGTCAATGCACACCGACGTCCCGGCGCAATCGCCGGAACTCGCGCACCGCTTCGCCGGGCAAAACGCGGGAACGCCCGTTGCTTTCACCAAGACAACGATGTCCAACCAACCGTCGCTGTTAATCTGACCCAGCTCGACTCCGGCGACAACGGCGATCGGACTCGTTCCAGCGATCGTAACGGTACGAAAAGAGATATTCCCATTGGCGTCACGCTGCTGGAGATGCAACTGGATTGGCTGAGACTGGTTCCACCCGCTCACCAGGTCGATCAGACCGTCTTGGTTCACATCGCCGGAAACAACAAATTTCGGTCCAGCCGTGTCCTCGTCAACGGGGTCGATTTGAAACGCCGTGAAAAAACTTCGCGTTTCTTCCGCGGGCAGTCCTACCCCGTTGGTGGTGCCGGCAGGGTCAGGTACCGTGCTTCCCCCGGTTCCTCCGGGTGAAACGGATGCGTCTGAAAACCCGCTGTCGGCGCTGCCCGTACCTGCGTCGTTGGTCGCCTGATTAACCACCGTGCTGCAACCAATCACCACACCAAGCGAAGCGGTGACGATAGCCGCCCATCGAAGTACGCCAGTTCTCATCATACATACCCCATTCAGCGGTCCAGAGGACCGAAAACAAATGCTCAATCTCACACTCGTTATCGGCGAGTGAATGCACCGACTTTCAACCTTGCAACCAGACCTCCCCCCACGCCCGGCGACGTCCCCAAAACTGAAAACCAAGGCAAAGTCCGATATAATGGGCAGGGGATGTGATCATGGTCCGAACCGCCGGTGTTCGACCCACGGGACGAACCCCGCCTACGACTGCTTGAAACGCCAGTGGCAATGATGACCCAACATGACTCGAATTATCTGGCGCTGGACGACGCGTCGTTGTTGAACGAATGCGAGATCGACCGATATCGCGCGAGCGGTCCGGGCGGTCAAAAGCGAAACAAAACCGACTCGGCTGTGCGAATCAGACACCTGCCGACCGGAATCGCCGCGATCGCCAATGAAGACCGATCGCAGCATGTCAACAAGCAACGTGCGCTGCGGAGATTGCGCATCCTGATCGCCCTCGAAGTTCGAGCGAAACTCGATCTGGAATCGTACACCCCAAGTGAAAGGATCGGCTTGTATATCACGCCCCGCCACAGCCTGCGAATCTCCGAAAAAAACAACGCGTACCCTTTGGTCCTCAGCGAGTTGATGGACGTGATCTGTGCATGCCGGTGGCGCATCAGTGAAGCCGCTGCGAAGATGAACCTCTCCACCGCACAGTTGTCCGAGTTTGTGCGACGCAACCCAACGGTTCTGCGCGAGGTCAACCGACAACGGTCGAACGCAAACCTCAAACCACTTCGTTGACGCATAACCCTCTCTCGTGTGGCGAGCCGCGGGACTTCAGTCGCGGTTTCCCCGTTTTTCTCCGCTTTGTGCGCCGGGAAACGCAGCACAACAACCGGAAAATCCCCGCCGGTCACGAAAACAGTCCGACAAGCGTCTTTGCCCCGTCGACGCCAACACAACCGAGCACTACAATGGAGCTAATGCAAGGGATCGATCATCATCATTCCGATCCACGCTCCGTACGCTGCGGCATCATCACCGTAAGCGACACGCGAACTGTTGAAACGGACGCGAGCGGAAAAGCGATTCGTGAACTGCTCCATGATCACAACCACACGGTCGCGCATTATGAAATCGTTACGGACGATGCCTTCGCGCTGCAAAAGCGGGTCCGAGACCTTTGCGAGGCGCAAACGGTCCAGGCGTTGATCCTAACGGGCGGAACGGGGATCGCCCCGCGAGATTCGACGATCGAAGCAATCGAGCCACTCTTGGATAAAAAACTTGATGGGTTCGGCGAACTTTTCAGAATGCTGAGTTACCAGCAGGTCGGTGCATCCGCCATGCTGTCTCGTGCGAATGCGGGCGTCTGTGCAAAAACGGTCGTCTTCGCTCTTCCCGGATCAACCCCAGCCGTAAAACTGGCCACGGAGTCGCTCATCCTCCCGCAAATTGCGCACATCGCAGGACTTCTTTCGCCGTGCCCGTGACACCGCCCGTCGAAAAATCCTCGATGGCACGTGTGGACCCGACTTCTAACCGGCGGCCAACTCCGCAACCACCTCGTCAGGAATATCGGCGTTGGAGTATACGGCGTCCGCGTCGTCGTGATCCTCCAGCGCTTCGACCAATCGAAGCACCTTCCTGGCAGTGGCAAGGTCAAGCTCGATCGTATTGTCTGCGATCATCGCCAGATCGGCCGACTGAACCGCAAGACCCGCCTGTTCGATCGCTTTGCGGACTTGCTCGAACGATTCGGGAGCACAAATCACTTCATGAGCGGTCTGCGAGCTGGAAACATCTTCCGCTCCCGCCTCGAGTACAATTTCCATAAGACGTTCCTCATCAACCGCATCCGCGGGGAGCACGATGACGCCCTTTTGCTTAAACTGAAAAGCCACACAGTTGGACGACCCAAGGTTTCCGCCCGCCTTTTCGAAAATCTTTTTGATCTCCCCGCTGGTGCGATTGCGGTTGTCGGTGGTCGCAAGACACATGATCGCAACGCCTCCGGCGCCGTAACCCTCGTAAAGAACCTCCTCGTAGGATTCGCCGTCGAGTTCACCAGTCCCCTTGAGAACGGCTTTTTCAATCGTATCTTTGGGCATGTTGTCCGCCTTGGCCTTTTCAATCGCCAAACGCAGACGTGGATTGTCGTCGACGTTTCCCCCGCCCATCTTTGCGGAAATCGTAATGGCCTTGGCGAGTTTGCTCCAAGACTTACTGCGCTTCTTGTCAAGCGCCGCCTTCTTGTGTTTGATCGTCGACCATTTCGAGTGACCGGACACGTGCGTACTCCTTAGCTATCCACGGGAACAGTTGCAGGCAACAGTCTCGACGACCGGCGTCTCACGCAAAACCCAAACCCCCGCCGGCGAGCGCCAATCCTCGTCCTCGTCTTCCAAACGAACGGTGATGCGTCAACTTTCTCCATTTTTCTTTGTGGTCTTTTGAGACTCCACCCCGAGCGGAGCAACCCCGGGCATTTTATTCGAGCGAGCCGCCTCAATTTTAGCGCTTGTCTCTGACTTCACACGGCGCTCGTCGTCATTGACCAGTTGATCATCGTCACGGTCCGCAACAAGTCCGACCGCCGCGGACCAATGCTGTATCGCTTCATCGACCGCTCCAAACCGCCAACAGGCATCGCCCAGGTGATCCAGAATGACCGGATCGCCTCCCACGCGGGCACGATCCGCACGACGCAACCATTTCCGCGCGTCGGCAAACGCCCCCTTCTTGTAAAGCAACCACCCAAACGTGTCCAGATACGCCGGATTGGTCGGGATCCTACCCAGTGCCTGGCGAATCAGAGGTTCTGCTTCGTCGAGGCGAATCCCCCGATCAATCCACTGATATGCCAAATCGTTGCTGCGAGTCGGTTCCTGCGGGGCGAGCAACTGGGCGCGTTGCATCGCGTCGGCTGCTTTGTCCAAGTGCCCCTGACGCGTGAAACAAGTCGCCAGTAAAAGCAGAATCCTCCCACGAAGACGAGGCTCGGTCGTTGCCTCCAACCACCCGTTCAGGTTTTTCTCCGCTCGTTGGTACTTCTTGTCGAAAACCAATTCCGTCGCCAGTTGCAGTTGAAGCGTCGCCGCCCGCATCTCCAGCGCCTGACGACGAAAAGGCGCATTGGGATAGTAAACTATCTCATCGTAACGGACGTGGTCGCGCCAACGCGGTCCGCGCATCTCCGGACCGGCGCGGAGAACGCGCATGGTCGTATCCAGCAGATGCTCAGCCAACTCGACACCATCCGAATATCTTTTTTCGGCATTCAGCGCCCGCAGCCAAAACCCCTGATACCATTCCCGATTGGAGGTCTGTTCCAAGTGGGCCTGCGTCAGCACAAATGCTTCATCAAAACGCTTGAGTAAAACAAAATGCGATGCCAGAAGCGAAACAGTATGATCGTTTCTCGGATCATCCTCCAACCAATCGAGAATCTTCTGCTCGGCTCGCTCCGCGCGCCCAGCCTCTCGAAGACTGACGACCAACTCCTGGCGATACTGCCGGTTCGTCGAATCGCCGGAGAGCAATTCCGCAAAAACCTGCGCCGCCTGGGCGTAATGTTTCAGACGTAAAAGGGCCGATCCCAACCGATGCTTTAACTCCGAATCGTCGGGGTGACTTTCACTCCATTCTCGCAGCGTGCGAATCAACTCATCGTTGCGACGAGCACCCTCCAGAATGTCCTCTACGTCACTTCGATATGCCTCACGCTCACGCAAAGGAAGCGATTCCCGCGTCAGCGGTTCCGTCGCCAGGGCAAGCGCCTTGTCATCCTCGAACAAAAGAACATACATGATGATCAACTGGTGACGCCACGCGTGACGATTGGGGTTTCGTCGCAACAGCGCCTCAAGTCGGTGCGTGCAGGACTCAAAATCAAGCAGGCTCCTGTCGGATAGCGCCAGCCAATAGGCGATGTCCACCTGCTCGGGATCGAGCGCAAGCGCCTTTTCGAACGCGGCGCGACGCTGGTCCTGCTGCTGGATGGAATACGTCTGCGCCACCGCGATCCATGTTTCTGCGTCGGGCGGACCCTGGTCAAGCGCCGCCAGAAGGACCGCACGTTGCGCCTGGGGATCACCAATCAGTTCTGGATCCAGACGCACACGACAACGTGCCGCCACCGTCACACTCTTGGTCCGTTTCTGCAAATCCTTGTACGTTTGGATGGCCAAATCACGCTTTTCACCCTGCACGTACGCCTCCGCGAGAAGCTCACGAGCGTCGTCCCGCTCCGGCTGCTGCTCCAGGAGGAGGCGCAGTGATTGTTGCGCCTTAAGCGGCTCGTGAAAACGCAGGTGCAACTGCGCCATGGCGTATAGAGCTTCGGTGTTTTGCCGATCGAGCTGGACAACCGCACTGTAATGACGCAACGCACGCGATCGATCGTCGAGGCGATCGTAGATTCGAGCGCGCACCAGCTCGAGGGCCACATTGTCGCTGGGGGTCTCATCTTCGGAAGGGGCGATCAACTGCAACGCCTCATCGTAACGATACTGCTTGAGATACAGTCGTGCCAACGCAATACGAGTCGGAAGAAAATCCGGCGCCCCCGCGTTGCTTTTTTTGAGAAAAGTTTCTGCGTCTTTCTTGCGACCCACGGATAAGGCCAACGATCCGCGTAGAAAATCATCGATGTGGTGGTCTCCGCCCTCTCCTTGATGTGTGGCGTCGGCGAGAATCGCGTCAACGGCTCGCGGGTCCGACGCAAGGGCCATAATCGGTTCACTCAGCACGTCGAAGCGATCTGGAGCAATGCGGATTCCGTCGGCACAGACCGACAATGCCTGTGACCATTGTGAACCCCCAAGGAGCATGTCCACAAGGCGAGAGCGTACCTCGTGTGCATCCTTGTTCGCCGAAACAAACTGCCGAAGGGCATCGATCGCTTCGGCGCTTCGGTTGGTCTTAACCAAAACGTCCGCGAGCGTCATGACCAACTGCGGAATATGCGGTTGCTCGGAGAGTCGGTCGCGAAGATCATCCACCACGCCATCCGGACGTCCGACCTTTGCATAAATCAAAATCAACAGAGAGATAAACTCATCATCAAAAGCGGGGACTTTGCGGGCGGCAGCCAGGGCTTCGGAATACCTTCCCGCCCCCGCGAGCAACCGCACGTAACGACGCCCCAACGACGTATCGTCCGGTTGAACTGCAACCAGTTCGCCAAGATTGTCCGCCGCCTCTGCCAATCTCCCGAGTTTTTCCAATATGTTCGCCCGCGCTTCAAACGTCGCGGTTCGACCACCCGACAGGATGACCGACAATTCCGCCGTGCTCGCGCCGCGCGCGCGAACGCGACGGGCCACGTCCGCAAAACGGTCATACTCTTTCAAAGCGGCCGATAAATACCCCGACTCGCGAAGCAATTCCGCAAGATGATAATGCGTCAACGCCGCTGTTTCCGGATCATCCTGAAAGTCGGAACACAACAGCGCCGTGCGAAACGCCACCATCGCGGATTCTTTCAGACCATCGCGCAGCTGGCACCGGCCGTAGACGTATTCGGCCACCGCGTCGTCGGGGTTTCCCTCCAGCGCACGTGACGCGTGCGTCCGTGCCCGCTCAATGTTCCCGGCTCGCCAGTGCAACGTGGCAAGGGCACGATGGACGACGGGGTGGTCGGGGTCAAAACGCAGCGCCCGCTCCAGAGCGATCGACGCTTCGGTGAAACGCTGCTGCGCGATCAAGTCGGTTGCACGGGTTACCTGGCGTTGTGAGCGTGGGGAAAGAGGACCGAGATCCGCAGGTTTCCGGGGGACTTCAAGTTTCGGCGTTAACTCATCCAAAGTGGCAAGGCCCCGCTCGGCGTCGACGCCGGGAGCGAGGTGACCTGCATGGGGAACGATCTTCGATGAAGCATTGACCGAGCGTCCGTCCGAAGCGCACCCCGCCGGCATCAGGAAAACGATCCCGATGACGACCAGGGTCATGCCACAAAAACGATGATGGGAATCGCCTTGATTCATTTCGTACCTCTTTGGTCCACTGCCCTAAACACGTTTGTCCTCCACACACAAGCCCGCGGATCGAAGCCGCGTCCCAACGACATGCCAAAAGCGATTTCCGGAACCTTCACGCGCAAACCCTCGTCGAACCACTGCTCCGATGAGAATCGGACCTTTCTGTCAACCCTCTTTCAGGCAACCCATTGAAAACGTCGACGAAAAGCACGGGATGTCCCCTTTCAACGGAACGTTGGAAATCACAGTTCGAGGATCAACCCATCCCCCCTGTGGCGATCTTGCGCATCAGCTCTTGGCCCGCCGCCTTTTTTTTGTCTTTTTTTTCGTCTGCTTTTTCGCAGCTACTTTTTTTCGTGCGCTTCTTGCTGACTTAGTTGCGGCACCAAACGCTTCGAGCACAAGGGCCGTTTCCTTTGCCTTGTCCGCCGCCACGTGCCGTTCGAGAAAGGCCTGAACGTCAGCCCGCCCCGCCGTGGGGTGCACCAGATCGGCGCCCCGCAGCGCCGTCAGCGCCCGATCGCCGACCGGAATCGCGTGCCCCCCCAAACTCCAAAGAATGACAGACGCGGCAGCGTACGAATCGACGCCGTCAAGGTCGTCGAAATAATGCCTCGCCTCCCGCCTTCCGATGCTCCTGAGACGCTCGAGGGAAACAACGTGCTCGCGGTTGTAAATCGCATTCAACGCCCGGATCAAACTGGCACAACGCAGTTCCGCACTGGGAACCTGGTTCCCGATCACGCGGTGCAACTCGACGGGGTACGAAGCGCGCACCTCGTTCCAATCAACCATGGCTTCGTTGAGCTTTTTCACCGCCCGCAGCGCCTGGTGGTCCCCACATTCGATACCGAGAATCGCCGTAGCCAGCCGCTCGATCGGATCGGGCCACTCCGGAATCTCGGCAATCGCCGCACTTTTTTTCATCTTTGCGTACGCCCGCTTGAATCTTGCGGCGTATCGCGTTCCATCCTTCATGCAATTACCTCTGTGTGATGCTCGGGCTAGGGCGTCTGGTCCGGCAGGTCTTGATCGCCGCACACTTCCCCGTTTGGCGCATTCTCCTGCGGTTGACTTTGATCATCATCACCACGAAGACGACGATTGGCCTCGATCTGTTCAAGAGTACGCAAGACCTTCTTCTGATGTTCGTCAAGCTCGACGCGAAGCTCAGGACACTGGCGCAACCGCAATTCATGCGCGACCATCCGCTGGAGGTACCCCCTTGCGCTTTTCATCGCCTGCATCGTTCGACGCTCGTCCACCTCGCCGGTGGCAACGGTGAGAAAAACCGTCGCGGTCAAAAGGTCCGGACCGACTTCCACGCGACTGACGGTCGTAAGGGGCGCAATGCGCGGATCACTCAATTTGCGCGCAATCCCGTCGCTGACGATTTGCCGAATCGCGTTTGCAACTCTTTCCCTTCGATAACGCTTCATGGATTCCGAAACCGAACTCGCGCGATCAAGCGCGGATCGTTAGTAAAAGCTTCGCTGATAGTCCAGCAGATCCACGCGCGGGGCCCGCCGAACCAACTCAACCATCAGATCAAACTGGGAATGCGTGGACCTCGTTTCGGTCGAAACCATCGCCAACCCCAGGATGCACCGCTTGTGCACGTCATGACAATCCACCTCAGCCACCGACACGTTAAAACGGTCTCGCAATCGCTGCTTCAAGCTCTTAATGGCACGCCGTTTGTCCTTGAGTGTTCGTGCCTCAAGAATCGCCAGGTCGATTCGCATCACGCCCACAATCATGGCGCCGACTGGTGAAGAATTCTCGACGTAATACTTCCGTCGCGAGGATCAATCTTAAACAAACGGACGTTCTCATCCGGAGTCATGTAGGGCGCGACTCCAACGCGCGATAGAAAATCCACCACGAACCGCTGATCGGACGACGGAACGCCGTAGAACGTAAGTTCGCCACGCACATGCTGCTCGTTGAACCGATACATCTTCGTTTTGGACGTGTAACCGTGCAAAAGCGGTTCGAGCAGAAAATCCTCGCTTCCCCGTGCCGTCAGACGCGGCAAAAAAAGTGCACGCACCGCTCCCAACCCGTCTTTGGGAACGTGAACTCCCTCAAACCGTTTGACGATGTACATCTGATCGACCGTCTCATCCACATAAACGTCGCTCGATCCGTCCGGAAGAAAAAACGCGGTGGCCAGCTCACGCCGGCGGGCAGCCGAGGCGTTTTCAATCGCCCGACGAAATGCCACGTACTGATCGTAATGGGCAAGCGCCGGATCACTGAGCTTTGGATCGTTCCACGCAAAAGCCACCTCGACAACGTATGTCCCTTCGTTGACCCGCGAAGGCGATCCGTTCGCTCGAAACTGCGTGCATCGAGCGACCTGGTTCAATCGTCCGCTCTGCGGCGCTTTGGATTCCTCAACACACGAAACCTCCGCCCCGGGCGGAGCAGACGCCACCATCAAACCGCGGAGCACCTTAGCTGAAACCAGCCCGAACCCGCCCCGAGTCCGTCCCGAACGATCCTGCGTATTCACCGTTTTCACAGGCGGATTGCTATTGCCCGTAAAACGTTCCTTGCGAGTTTCCGCATCAAAAAGCGGAATAACGACTTTGCGTGCCACAACGATGATCACGACAAGAACAACCGTGATATAACAAAGGCGAAAAATGATCGCAAACGGATTGAGATCACGACGTTTCCCGGGCTTTCGTCGAAACGCGCCGAACATCCCCCCCTTCTTGCCTTGCTCCGGCGGCGTTTCGATATCGCGAAACAGAAAACTCAGGTCCGTGTCGTTCGTGTCGGGAACACCGGCGTTACGACCGCAATAGGAACAGCGAACGACACCGCCGGCGTCCTCGTCCTTCGCTCGAACCGTATGCCCGCACTCCGCCTTGAATTCGATCATGGCCCTAATCTCCCCGACAAAGTTGACGGGAGCAAATGCACTCCTCCGACCATTGTGTTTTGCGCGATTTACAGGCTTCGCGCGATTTGAATAATCTCGTAGGTCTCGATCCGGTCGCCCACATGGATATCGTCAAACCCTTCAAGGCGAATCCCGCATTCCATCCCTGCTCGAACCGTCTTGACATCATCCTTGAGGTGTCTCAGCGAGGAAATCTTGCATCCCTCTCGAACCACGACGCCGTCGCGAATCACCTTGGCAAGATGCGCCCGATCCACAACGCCGTCGGTAACGTACGAACCGGCGACGGGGCCAAGTTTTGTAATTCGGAAAATCTCGCGAACTTCCGCCACCGCACGTTGCTCGATCTTTTCGTCCGGAGTCAACAGCCCGGACAATGCCTTGCGAATATCATCACAGGCTTCGTAAATCACCCGGTAGGATCGAACATCCACACCGTGCTGTTCCGCAAGCTTTCGGGCGCCGACCGAGGTCTCAACGCGAAATGCCACGATAATGGCGTGCGACGCCGATGCCAAAAGAATGTCGCTGTCATTGACGGCACCAACGCCCGCATGGCGAATGCCTAATCGCACCTCTTCCGAGGGAATGTCCATAAGCGACGCTCGAAGCGCCGTCAAACTCCCGTCCACGTCCGCCTTCAAAATCACATTCAACTCAGGGATTTCGTCGCTGGTTCGCTGCTGGAACATGTGCTCCAGCGACATCACCTTGCGCGACTGAACCCTGCTTTGCTCCACCCGCAATTGTTTCGTCTCCGCCGCGATCTGTTTGGCACGATGAAGCGTATCAACCGCCAGAAGTTTATCACCCGATGCCGGAACGTCATCCAGACCCCAAACCTCCGCCGGAATCCCCGGTCCGACCTCCTTCAGCTTATGCCCACAATCATTGAGAAGCGCGCGAACCTTGCCCGCGGCATTTCCGCAAACCACGAAGTCGCCCACATGCAGCGTCCCCTCGATCATCAAAATGTGGGCCACGGATCCTACTCCGACCTTGGTCTCCGCCTCCAAAACCGTCGCGTGCGCCGGAAGGGTCGGGTCCGCCTTCAGCTCAAGAACGGAACTCAGGTCCGCAAGATGCTCGACCAACTCCTGAACCCCCTCCCCCGTTACGGCTGAAGTCGGCAAAACGTCGGTCTCACCGCCCCACTCGCCGCTGGGTGTCAGCCCGTGTTCAGTAAGCTGCCCGTAAATCTTGAGCTTGTTCTGATCCCCCAGGTCGGACTTGTTCAAAGCGACCACAATGGGAACACCGGCAGCCTTGGAATGATTAATCGCCTCGACGGTCTGCGGCATGATCCCGTCATCCGCTGCCACCACCAGCACGACCACGTCGGTCACCTGAGCACCCCGCTGCCGCATCGCAGTAAACGCCTCGTGACCCGGCGTATCCAGGAACGTAACCGGACCCTGCGCGACCTCAAGGTGGTATGAACCAATGTGCTGAGTGATCCCGCCATCCTCCCCCGCGACCACTCTCGTCCGGCGGATTCGGTCCATCAGGCTCGTTTTTCCGTGATCTACGTGACCCAACAGCGTAACCACGGGCGGTCGCGGTGCAAGATGTTTGCGTTCGCGCTTTTCATACTCCTCCACCAACTCGTCCAGCATCGTCTTGGCAGGGATCACTTCCAGTTCGATCCCAAAGTGAAGGGCAAGCAACTCCGCCGCCTCCGTGGGAAGCGTCATGTTCACATTGCCCATGATGCCATGCTCATCGCGAAGAACTCTGACAAGCTGCATGAAATTCAGCCCGGTCTCCGAGCAAAACTCCTTCATACGCACCGGTTCGTGAACGGTCGCGCTGGTCTTGGGTCCGGTGTCGGCGACCGGTCGACCCTGACCGCCGGGTTGCGAAACTCGACGGCGGTGAATCCGGCGCCCGGTCGCACCCGCGAGGCGCTCGCGCCGCTCCGCAAGGTCTCGATCATGCCGCTCTCCAGGAGAAGCATCACGCCCACCACGCCCACCACCGCGTCCCCGACGACGCCCCCCTTTGTCCGTTTCAGACGGGACGCCGGGAGCCGGGGGTGCCCCGGTGTGATGATCGCGCGGAGCCCGTCGCGGCGGGGCGGGATGATATTCAGGGGCCTCGTATCGCACCACGCGCGGCCCACGCAACTTGGCAGCAGCCGGAACATTCTGGGGACCGGCGGGCGTAACGGGTTCGTGCACGGCGGGGGAATCAGGCGCCGGTTCTGATGTTGGAGCCGGGGGCTGTAGTTGATCCGCCGTTTCCTCTTGAGGAGGAGCTTGGACTTCCGACTCCGCCGCCTCCCCCTTCTCCGCGGGCTTGCCATCCCGGAGGTCAACGCCGGGAGCCTCGGCAGCAACCGGGGGCGGCGTGTCGGCTTTCACAGACGGTGGCGACGCAGGTTCGGGCGGTCTCTCAGCCACAGCCGTAGACGCCGTCGCCTCCGCCGGTTCGGCGTCTTTTTTCTGCTTGGCGGGTTTCCTCTTGCGCCTGACGCGAACCTTTTCAAGATCGACGCGTTGGGAAGTCTCCACCACCGTCGCGTGTTCACCCTCACTAAACCATTCGGTAATGGTTGCGTGCAGACCGGCGCTGAGCGTCGACATGTGGTTCTTTACAGAGTCGATGCCCTCTGCCTTACACTTTTCAATAATTGTTTTGCTGGTGACGTTCAATTCTTTTGCAAGAATGTGAACACGCAATTTTTCTGCCAACGTCGATCTCCGTGCGTTACACTCAAAGCAGCACCTCTAACGGACAACGTGCCCGATCCGGATAGGCCAATCATCATTCGGACGGACGCTCCGCGATGGCTTCATCCCTTCCGCCTGCTTCGTCCTCTGCGCCGACGCCTTCTGCAACAGGCTCTGCCGGCTCCACGGGCTCCGCAAGATCCGTGCCCACTTGCGACGGCGGTTGTGACTCGACAGCCGGTGCGTCAGGTACCTCGACCGCCGAGCAACCGTCGGGTTCCTCCTCGCCACCTGCATCACCCTCAACCACCTGAGAGGTGGAACCCGCTTCGACCGTTTGCGACTTGAGGGCCTCGCGCGCTTCTTGCTCGGCTTTTTTGGCTGCCGCCGTTTCCGCCGCCAGCGCATCGGCGGCCTCCTCGGCGGCGCGAACCACCGTTTGGGCTAAATCCGGATCAACCCCCAACTCGTTAATCAGGGGTTCGGTTCCAACATCCTTGACATCCGCGACCGAAATCACCCCTACCGCAAGCAGTTTATCCAAGAGGACGTCATCCACCCCGTCAATGACCTTCAAAACCCGCTCCATTCCGTCCATATTGCGGTCATAGTCGGCGGGAGTCAGGATGTCGATGTCCCATCCGGTCAGGCGGGCAGCCAGGCGCACGTTCTGCCCGCGCTTACCAATGGCCAATGAAAGCTGTTCTTCGTCGACAATGACCGTGGCACGCCCCAATTCAAAGCACAGAAAAGTCTCCTTGATTTCCGCCGGTTTGAGTGCATTGCTGATGAGCACTTGCGAAGATTCATTCCAACGGACAATGTCGATCTTCTCCCCGCCAAGCTCGTCAACGATGTTGCGAATCCGACTGCCGCGCACGCCCACACAGGCGCCGACGGGATCCACCTTCATGTCGATCGAGGAAACCGCGATCTTGGTTCGATAACCGGCTTCGCGAGCCAGGGCACGGACCTCGATCACTTTCTCGGCAACTTCGGGAACCTCAAGCTCAAAGAGCTTGCGAATGTAATCCGGGTGGGTTTGCGTTAAAACGATTCGTACCTGACTGGTTTCCTCGCGAACATCCAGGATCATCCCTCGTATCCGTTCGCCGGGATGATGCATTTGCCCCGGAATCTGCTCGCTGCGAGGCATGAACGCTTCAGCCCGTCCGAGGTTGACCGTCAATCCCCCGCCTTCGTACCGCGTGACACTCCCGGTCACGATCGTCCCTACAAGCTGCGAGTATTCATCGAAGATCGAGTTTCGCTCGTCCTCACGAATCTTTTGGATCATGACTTGCTTCGCCGTCTGCGCCGCAATGCGCCCCAACGACTGCATGTCGATCGGTTCCCCACGAACCGACGCCGAAATAACCCCCGTCTGGCGGTCAATCGCGGCGGTTACTTCATCTTCCTCATCACACGAGAAGTGCTTGCGCGCCGCAGACACAATCGCCGACTCAAGGTCGGCAAAGACGCCTTCCTTGTCGATGGCCTTGTCACGGCTGATCGAATCAATGAATCTGATCAGGTCCATATTCATCGCGTTACGTCAATTCCTTCCAAAGCGAACACAGCCGCATCAACAACTCACATTCTCACGCTCACCAAAAAAAAACGTGGGCGCAAATCGCGATCCCACGCGGGCGAAAGACGGCCTCAAGCTGTAATGGAGCCACTCTCTAGTGCATCACCACGCTCCGCCTGATCCATACAGTACCCGCAGGCAGCCTTTTCCGTGCGCAAAATCCCCCCCCTGTCTGCGCAAGCTAGCCATGGCGCGAGAATCTCATCGTCATATCATATACCTTCCGCCGCCCCGACACCGGACGGTCCTTTCGTCTATCGCCCGAACCTGCAAGCCCGACCTCGCGCCGCAACGCGCAGACCCGACCCGCGTCCGACTCAATGACAGTACAAAGACAGCCTGATCCGAGCAAACGACATTATACGACTCGTAGACTGACCGTCAATTCCTCCCGAGAAAGCGAAACAAGGCGGCCAACTCTCGCCCCAATTTATCCATTTTTACTACCTGATGAACTTTGGTCGGATTCTTCAGAGTGCAGGCGTTACAACCACTGACACGCCCGTCTGCTCCACGACAACCGTGTCATCTCATGGGTTGTTTGACCGGCTTTGCGATCGACCTATCATCATCCCGTGCGAGGTTGGGCTCGGTGCCGAATCCCTCGCTTAGCATCGAGATATTGTGTCAGTGAGCACATTTCAATCACAAGACCGGGCCGCATTCGAAGCCAACGAACTGGCGATCGTGTTGAGCAACTACGACCTGGGCGTCATCGAATCCATCACCGAGTTTCCGCGGGGGTCCAGACAAAGCCCCAAGGTAGGCATCGTGGCAGAACGGGGAAAGTTCCTCCTCAAGCGACGATCCACGGCCCGCGCCAATCCTGACCGCGTCCGCTTGGCCCACCGGGTCCAGGCTCATCTCGCCGCTCATGGATTCCCCATCGCTCCCATTATTCTCACGCGCCGCGGTCGACACACGCTCGTGCAGCAGGCCGGTCACGTGTACGAACTTTTCGGGTTCGTCGCGGGCCATGCGTTTGAGAAAAGTGAAACAGAGACCTATCACGCGGGCGTTGCCCTCGCCCGTTTTCACCAGGCCATGGAATCCTTCGATCCGCCAGATACGCAACCGATTCCCGTGGGGGATTACCATGACGCGTCGGCGGTTCGATCCGGGCTTTGTTCCATCGGTTCGATACTCAGTTCCCACGACAGCTTTTCCGGCGATCAGGCGGAACTCGCGGGCGTCGTGCAGTTTCTTCTTTCAGCCTACGACGCGGCTGCAGCGGCGGTCGACCGGGTGGTTCAACCCGGTTCGCACGAAACCGTCATTCACGCCGACTGGCACCCGGGCAACCTCCTGTTTCGCAAACACCAGGTTCTCGCCGTCATTGACTACGATTCGGTGCGTGCGTCGGAAAACATCATTGACATTGGCAACGGCGTTTTGCAGTTCAGCATGATTGCCGGGGGCGATCCCGCCACGTGGCCCGATGAAATCGACGAGAACCGCTACGTTGCATTTCTCAAGGGGTACACCTCTCGAACCCCGCTCGAGGAGCTACCACTTCGTGCGATTCCCCACCTGATGATCGAAGCGTTGATTTCGGAATGCGTCCCCCCCATCACCCAGACTGGATCGGTTGGACAGTGGACCGGTTTCCGCGTGCTGCAGATGGTCCGGCGAAAGGTGACGTGGTTGCAGGCCCATCTGGACCGAATCGCCGCCCTGGATGTTGGTGCGGCACAAACCGGTTCCGGTTCCGCATAGCGATCAAACGCGACTGGAAATCGCCGATGATTCCAGTACACTCGCGGCGTGCCAAGCAGCAACCCTCGTCAATTCGCCATCGAACTCGCGCAGGTCGCCCATGACCACAAATCCGAAGACATCATCGCGCTCGATCTGACCGGAATCAGCGCCGTGATGGACTACACGGTGATCGCCACGGGAACCTCCCAGCGGCAAATCCGTGCCGTCGCGGACGCGATCATCGAATATGCGAAAAAAGTCGGCGAAAGACCTTACGGATTCTGCGGATACGACAATGCAGCGTGGATTGTGGTTGATTACGTCGATGTCGTGCTGCACATCTTTGCACCCAGCTACCGTCAATACTACGATCTCGAACTACTCTGGGGCGATGCGCCGAAACTGGAGTGGACGAGATCGGAAACGGCGTGACCACAACCTGACCTGATATGACTTCGAGCAAACCGCCCACCGTTGTGGCGGACCGACCGAACCGATCCGACGAACGATCTTGAATGGGAGTTGACTCGCTTGAAATCCATCCAAACGCAGCTCGCCACCCGCCTCGCCGAGGCGCTTTCAAAAATGAACGCTCCATGCGATCCGATTCTCCAACCCTCTCAAGACGAGAAGTTCGGCGACTATCAGTGCAACGTGGCCATGAGTCTTGCGAAAAAGGTCGGGAAAAAGCCGCGTGAAATTGCACAGCAAATCATCGACCATCTTGATATGGGTGATCTTTGCGAAACGCCGGAAATCGCCGGCCCCGGATTCATCAACTTTCGGCTCAAACCGGCCTTTCTCGCCGGACTGCTTCAGTCGATTCCACCCGCGGATACCGATTCGATGGATCGTGTCGGGTTCGACTCGGTCGAAAAACCGGAAGAAGTCGTGGTTGATCTTTCGAGTCCCAACCTCGCCAAGGAAATGCACGTCGGTCACCTTCGAAGCACGGTCATCGGCGACTGCGTCGCTCGCGTACTGGAATTCCAAGGGCACGTGGTCCACCGTGAAAACCATGTCGGCGACTGGGGTACGCAATTCGGCATGTTGGTCGCATTCTTGCGAAAAGTCTCACCGGACGTGGCGGAGGATCCGAAAAGCCTCGTCATTTCCGACCTTGAATCGTTTTATGTGCGTGCAAAAGCACAATTCGACTCCGACGAATTATTCCAGGCGGAATCCCGTAAAACCGTCGTCGCATTGCAGAAAGGCGATCCACAGGTGCGCAAAATCTGGAAAGCTTTCTGCAACGAATCGCTGCGACATTGCCACGAAATCTACCAACTTCTCGATGTCAGACTGACCGACCGTGGCGAGAGTTTTTACGCTGAGGGAATGGAGGAAGTATGTCGCCGACTCGAGAAAATACGGGACAGCGGTGAAAACCAAGCCGTACGCGACAGCGACGGCGCTCTGTGCATCTTTCCGGGCGGTTTTACGACCCGTAACGGCGAACCGCTCCCGGTGATCGTTCGAAAATCAGACGGTGGCCACAACTACGCCACCTCCGACCTGGCAACCATCCTTCATCGTGTGGAGAAATTGAAGGCTACGCGCATCATCTACGTCGTGGGAATCACGCAGAAACAGCATTTCGACATGCTCTTCGCTGCGGCACGGAAGGTTGGATGGGTGGACGAAAACGTTCGCCTCGAGCATCTCGGTTTCGGCAGTCTGCTCAGCAAAACCGGTCGCCCATTCAAAACGCGGGAGGGCGGAACGGTCAAGCTCAAGAACCTGCTCGACCAGGCCATCGCTCGAGCGCGCAACGTTCTTGACAAACCCGGCGACGAATCTGACCGCCGCGGCGCGCTCACATCGGACGAAATGAATCGAATTGCCCGCGTCGTGGGACTTGGTGCGATCAAGTATTTTGACCTTTCCCACGCCCTGTCCAGTGATTACAAGTTTGACCTGGACCACATGCTCAACCTCGACGGCAATACCGCGCCCTACATGATGTACGCCTACGCGCGAGTTCGTTCGATTGGACGCAAGGCGGGAATTGATTTCGCAGCGCTTCGCCCCAACGCCCCCATCATTCTGGACCACCTGTCCGAGCTTGCGCTCGCCAAGAAAATCCTACGCTTTGCGGAAGTTTTGGACACCGTTGCACGCGAGCTTCGTCCCAATGTCCTCACGGACTACCTCTATGACCTCTCGCGGACTTTCAGCCGCTTCTACGACAAAAGGATCGGCGTCCGTGTGATCGACGCAGAAGGCGACGAATTGCGAACGTCGCGACTACGACTTTGCGACCTGACGGCGCGCGTGCTCAAACTCGGACTGTATCTTTTGGGGATCGAAACCATCGAACGTATGTAGTGTACCGATTCAGATGAGGATGCGGGTCGGCCGATTTCCGCTCCCGCACGGTTGCGGCTCTGGATTGACGCGTCACAACGCACAAAATCGAGTGAATCGCTTCAGGAGTCCTATGAACGAAACTTGCCGAAAAAACAAGGCATCGGGCTTTCTACCGGTGTTTTCGCCGCCAAGAAATCGATGCCACAAGGCCAAACACTGTTGTTCAACCGATTGTGGACCACGAAGATGAAAAAAACCATCGACGACATCAATGTATCCGCCAAGCGTGTGCTTGTTCGCCTGGACCTCAACGTTCCCCTCGATGCAAATGGAAACATCACCGATGACCGCCGCATCCGATCCGCCCTTGCCACGGTGAAAAAACTCATCGCCGATGGTGGACGCCTGGTCCTCATGAGCCATCTCGGTAGACCTGATCCCGACGACCCCGCCGACCGACAAAGGCTCTCACTCGCACCGGTCGCAAAACGCCTCGCCCAACTCCTGGAAAAACCCGTTCCGCTCGTTACTGACTTTCCCGGCGGGTCAACCAATGCCAACGTAAACGCAATACAAAGCGGCGAACTTTGCTTACTGGAAAACCTTCGTTTTCACCCGGCTGAAACGATCAAAGACAAAAAAACGGAAACCGACCCGGACCTCGCCCGGCGAAAACGCGCGTTCGCCGGGCAGCTCGCCGACCTGGGCGATGTGTACGTAAACGACGCATTCGGGACCTGCCACCGCGACAACGCTAGCATGTTGACGGTTCCGCGGCTCATGCAGGACAAACCGCGCGTCGTTGGATACCTGGTGCAGCGAGAATTGAAGTTTCTCGGCGAAGCGCTTCGCGATCCCAAACGCCCCTTCGTTTGCATCCTCGGCGGCGCCAAAGTTTCCGACAAACTCGGTGTCATCCGATCGCTGCTGACAAAGTGTGACACCATTCTCATCGGCGGGGCGATGGCTTATACATTCCTGGCCGGGGAAGGAATGGACGTCGGTGAAAGCATGGTCGAACCGGACCTGTTCGAGACCGCCCGGTCCCTGCGCGAAGACGCACGCGAGAAACTGCGATTTCCCGTCGACTCCGTTGCCGCAAGAAAAATTGCCGACCACGTCGCGACCGAAATATGTCCCGACGTGATCCCCGAGGGCTTGATGGGGCTTGACATCGGTCCTCAAACCATTGCCGCGTTTCGCGAGGTGATTGTCTCGGCCAAAACCATCGTTTGGAATGGCCCGATGGGCGTCTTCGAAACCGCCCCCTTTGACGCCGGAACCCTGGCCATCGCAAACGCGGTCGCGGACGCAACCGACGCCGGAGCCATTAGCATCATCGGAGGCGGAGACAGCGCTGCCGCAATCGACCGCGCAAAACTTTCGGATCGAATGACACACATCTCGACAGGCGGCGGCGCATCGCTGGAGTTCCTGGAGGGCAAACGCTTCGCCGCCATCGACGTGCTCGACGACGCGTAGCCCGAGATTGCATGGCAAAGCTGCGGTGGTTGACCAGCGTCGCTTGCGCCGGAAAAATCGCGATGCGAACTGTCATCGATCAACCAACTTGAACCGTGGTCTGGTTCGGGGGGGGAACGCGGATTTGTGTAAAGACGTCCTCGTACTGCCGACCAAGGTATTCCAGGTCCGGTCCACCTTGCAGATGGGCCCAGGGAAAAACCTCATCACGCGGTCTTTCACGGTGTGCATACCACGCGGGGTCGATTCCGGTCGCGTCAAACGCTTTTTGCCAGAGCGCAGGATTGAAACATTCGTCCCATCCGTCAAACCTCGCACCCATTTTGAAAGCGTGTTCGATGGCCGGTGCGAGCTTGCGATCGCCCCGTGCAAACACGGCTTCGAGTACGGATCGCTCGACGTTGTGCGTTTTGATTCTGACTGCGCCGCGTTTCTTCTTTCCTGACCTTCGGAAGTCGCGATGGGGATTCAACCGCGATGCAAGTTGCATTCTTGCTTCGTGAAAGTAATCGGCTGTGGGTTGGGACGCCCATTGAAACGGCGTGTAGGGCTTGGGGACCAGCCAACCCACCGAAGCGTTCACCATCGCCGGTCCCTTGGCGACCTCCCGCCGCGCTTCGCTCACTCTTTTGGCAAGATCAACGATCCCGTCAATGTCCGAAGACCTCTCTCCCGGAAACCCACACATGAAATACAACTTGACGGTCCGCCACCCCGCTTGAAAGGCTTGCTTGACCCCATCGAGCAGGTTCCCATCGGTGACGTGCTTGCGAATGGCAGCCCGCATGTCGTCGCTGGCTGCTTCGACTGCCATCGTCAATCCACTCTTGCGGACCGAGTTGACCATCCACGGGATGTTTTGCAGCATCTTGTCAACGCGCAGCGATGGGACTGAAATGTTCACGCGGCGATCGGCGAATTGTTTGTTCGCCCGCTCGGCAAGCTCGCGCAGGTCGGGATAATCGGCCGTCGATAGCGAAAGGAGACCGAATTCATCCATCCCGGTAGCGCCGTACATTTCCTCGGCCATCTCCAGAATACGATCGACGCTGCGCATACGAACGGGGCGTTTCGTATAACCGGCATGGCAGAAGCGACACCGTTGTGGGCAGCCTCGCATAATCTCAATGGCAAATCGATCGTGCACCACCTCCACAAACGGAACGATCGGTCGGGTAGGAAACGGAGCAACATCAAAATCCGTCGTCTGGCATCGTTCGATCACGGTGGGGATCGCGTTGTCGTCTGCCGAAATCGCACAAACGGTTCCGTCGTTGTTGTACGCAACGTCATAAAGCGACGGCGCATAGATCCACGGAAATCGGCGAGCCATTTGAACGATCATGTCGCGCCGCCTGACCCCCCCGGCTTTCATCTCCTTGTACGCATCGAGAATCGCTGCCATCGAAGCTTCGCCGTCACCAAGAACAACAAGGTCGAGAAAAGGCGCGACCGGTTCTGGGTTGTCCGCCTGGGGACCCCCTGCGATAACCAGGGGATGGCCGTCGTGTCTTTGTGCGGAGCGAAGCGGAATCCCCGCCAGGTCAAGAACCTGTAAGACGGAAGTAAATGCCATTTCATACTGGAGCGAGATGGCCAGGATATCCGCCGACGCGACGGGCTGGCGCGTGTCCCAGGTAAAAAGTGGAATCTTTTTCTCGCGCATGCGCGCTTCGGCATCATTCCACGGACAAAAAACGCGCTCGGCGCAACAACCACGCGTATGGTTAATCAACCAGTACAGAATCTGACAACCAAGATGACTCATGCCGATTGTGTAGGTGTCCGGAAAAGCGACCGCAACACGCACTTCGGCACGCTGCCAGTCGCCTTCGTGGACAAGTTGATTGACTTCGCCCCCGATGTACTGCCCCGGCTGCCGAACGTGCGGGAGAAGCTTAGAACTTACCTGTTTTCTCAAAGAGGCAATCACATTCAGTCTCACTTTGCGCCAACCCGCATCCAACAGGTTTCATGTTGAAAATCGTCCAGAAATTACTTTACTTCCGACGGCCAATTGTTCAATATGGTAGCTAGGTGCATTTTGCCGCAATAGCGCGCGAGGTCGGCGCAGGGATGTCCGTGCCTGTCTGTGGCTGTGTTAGCGGACGTTTCGAGACTTATCCGCCGTGGGCTTCATGCACTGTGAGGTGGGACGATGGTGAAGGTTCGTAGAGCATTTCCGTGCGGGCGCGGTTTGACGGCGCGCTCGGGGTATACGCTCTTGGAATTGCTCATTGTCATCGGCATCATTTCACTCTTGATGAGCATTCTCCTTCCGTCGCTCAAGCGTTCGATGGACCTTGCAAAGGCGGTCTCCTGTAAGTCGAATCTTAGGCAGCTCAGCGTTGCCATTCAAACCTATCGGATTGAAAACAACGGATGGCTTCCGGTTTCGACTCCCGTAGGACCCTCTTCCGCCCCCGCGCCGATCGACCTCGGGGGAGCGGTGGGTTCTGCGAGCATGGTGCAAACGGTTCCCGCGCCGTGGTTCAGCCAGTTGTTCCCAACGTACATGACCGACCCGATGGCGCTCGCCTGTCCGGAGGATCCTTACAGTTATCGCGTTAAGAAGGTTGCGACGCGTTTGCGCGACCCGATCGCCGGTGAGGTTTCCAGTTATGGTATCAACAGCTTTATCCTTTCGGCGGGGAACGGGTACCTTGCGAACATCGACCGTTATCAGCCCACGCGTCCGATGGACACGATCCTTGTCGGTGACATCGGGCCGGATGTTGTGGCCGGTCCCCTTCGCGAAGTTCAAACGGACGAACCCGAGTTGAAGGGACCATCGCACGGAGAGAGCAAGCTTCTTTGGAGCGACGGGTTTGATCCAATCTTTCCCAAAACGCGATCGAGTTGGGTCACGCGGCGTCACGGGCATGGGATTCACATGGCCACGCTCGCCGGTGAAATCCGGGACGTGCACACGGATCAGATTCTTCGTCGGCCTGTTCGGAAGTATTACTCGAATTGTGCCGCCGGCGGGTGTACATTCTGCAACAGGCTTGGGATGTTCCACTACTCGTTTGCAAAGTCACGGCTTTTTTGGTGGACAGGACCGATTCCCACCAGATAGCATTTCTTTTTTTCGGACCCGCCCGGGGTGAAGGCTACCGCAAGACGTAAAGTTCGCATTGTCAAGCGCCGGCTTCCGTCGCGTGGGGCGATCATCAGCTTGGCGATTGCCGTGGGGGCGTCGGCGACTGCGTTGTTCGCGTGGCGCGTGTTTCGACCCGTTCCGCCCGCCGTTCCATACATCCGCACACTTTCGGATGTTTTGCTCACGTACGAGTGTCAGCAAGGCCACCGCTTCACCGCTCCCGGACAGGTGGGACCGCTGGCATGTCCGATTTGCAAGGCCCCCGCCTATCCGAGAATGACCTTCGAGTGTCCGATCCACGGAAAGCGTGAGGTTGAGGTGCAGTTTGCCATCTCGGCGGACGGTTTCGAGGAGGTTTCGCAGATGAGGCTTCCGGGGGGGCAGTGGACAAGCCGCGGGAAGGGGCTTCGCTGTCCGAGCTGTCAATCCCCCCTTGTGCGCCCCAAACAAGACGACCTGAGCAACCTTGGCCTGCGGCGTCCCAAGACCAGACCGGGTGAACGCGTTGCGCCCAAAGAGACCTCTACGCCTGACGATCGGCGCCCCGCGCCAAAGCCGTGATGTATGACCGGGATCGCCCTTTCAACAATGTCATCGCCGGGACGTCTGGAGCAACATCGGGCATTGCATCGCGTCTCCAGGACGCAGAAAGGAGCCCGTAACAAAAACGGCGGCCCTGTCCGCTGTGCAATGGTTGACACTCAGCTCCCTTCGCATGTCGTCCTCCTTTGTGCTATTCTGAGTCCGCGCAAGCGGGCGAAGAATCTCTCTGCATTCCAAACGCATCACGATGCCGCTGGCGAGATGCTTCGCCCAGCATGACAGGTCGAGCCATGCTGAGCATGACAGCTTGGGCGTGAGAGGACCGCCCCGACTGTCACGGCTGCGACGGAAGAAGCACAGAGCGAAAGGAGGTCACGTGTCCTGATCGTGCGTGTCGATTTCCAGCGGCGCGTGCATGTGGTCAGCGGATGCAGGCTTTTTGAAAACGCGATAGAAACAAAACGTCAGCAATCCGGTTACCGTTCCCACCGAAAGGAACATAATAATCCAACCCGCTGCGGTCATGTCGTCACCCCCCTCTCCTCGTCATCGGATGCGCAACCTGTTTGATCCCAACGCTTGCTGGCGATGTTGACCAGAATAGTAAAGAAGACGGCAACCAAAACAATCAACGCGACAGACATCAAGACGATCGTGTCCGTCTTGATGGCATGAAGCCGATCGGGCAGATTATCTTTACACCAGAATCCAAACACGACAAGAAGAAACGTCGGCGAAACGTATTTAATGACGAACTTCCAGACTTTGGGAATTGTGAGTTCCGCTCCGCGCATGGCTTCATCATAACCGCGGTCTACACCGAAGATCCACGCGAAAAGAATCACTTCCATCGTCGCAAGAACATAGATAAACGCAGTGCCGACCCAAAAATCAACCGTGTCGAGGGCGGTGAGTCCGCCACTGAAGTAAAGAATAAAACCTGCGCCCATCGAGGTGATCAGCCCCAAAAGCGTCACCGAGGCGCGCCGACCAACCCCCAACCCCTCTTCAAGAAAAGCGATGGCCGGTTGCAACATCGAAAGCGAGCTTGTGATCGCGGCGAGAAAGAGCATGAAAAACCAGAGAAAACCGAAAAAACGCCCGGCTGTCATGTACTTGAAAACAACCGGAAGTGTTTCAAACCCGATACCGAAGGTTGTGCCCGTGGTACCCGCCACTCCCAGAAAGATAAATGCCGCCGGAATGGTGATCAATCCACCGAGGCAAACCTCGAAAAACTCGTTTGTCGAGGCGGCGGTCAACCCAGAAAGAACCACGTCATCGTTTCGCTTCACATAGCTTGCGTAATTGATGATGATACCGAAACCAACCGACATACTGAAAAAGATCTGACCGGTGGCAGCCAGCCATGTTTCCGCGTTGGTCAGTGCCGAAATCCACGACTTTCCTTCTTTTCCGACGGGGTTCCACATCGACCCAAGTCCGTTGAGCACATTTCGTTCGGGGAAATCATCGTTGGGCGTGCCCAGGGTCAGCACGCGCACGAGAACGATGATGGCACAGATCGCCATGATCGGCATCGCGCGAACGCAAAACGCTTCAATTCCCTTTGATACCCCCCGATAAATGAGAACAAAATTGAGCACAAACGCGATCAGCGCGAAGGTCAGCAGCGGGCTGCCATCGCCAAAAACGGATCCGTCTCCGATTTTCCCGGTGAACATGCTGAAAAACTCGCTGCTTTGTTGACCGTACTGACCGGGGATGTTTCCGAGGTCAATCGAGCCGGTGAGAAACGACCAAGCATATCCCAGGCACCACGCTTCCAGCAAAACGTAGTACATGTAAATGGCCACCGGAACCACGACGCCCAGAACGCCCATGTAGCGATATTTTGATTTGCCGCCCAGCGTGCCGAAGATCGCCGGGGCTGAATTAAACCCTTTGCGCCCACCGAAGCGTCCCATCGCCCATTCAGCCCAGCAGATCGGGATGGCGACCAAAATCAACGCGACGAAGTAGGGAATCATGAACGCACCGCCGCCGTGTTTGGCAGCTTGTCCGGGGAATCGCAGAAAGTTGCCCAACCCAACGGCCGACCCCGCGACCGCAAGAATCACGCCCAACCGCGACCCCCATTGTTCTCGTGGTTTTCCGCCGGTTTGATCCTGACCCATAGACTCAACTCTCCTGATGTGAAAGCGATACCTGAGTTGCAGACCTCTGGCCCACTCGGATGCCGACCGCTAGAATGTTTTTCGTTCTCATGCTCAGTCTGCTGAATTTTCGAAACGCCCGTTCCCGACGCAGTTCCGCTGCGGTCTATAAAGCCCACAGCCCGAGTAACAAACAGGGAAACGCCCTGAGGGATCACGCGATTGCTCTGCTGCTGCCGCGTTACTTGATCCTTCCCGGCCGCGCCTGAGAGGGCGAGAGTCTAACCGATCGCCCGCGTTTTGGGCAAGTCTTGCTTGAACCACGTCCACTCGCTATTTTTTCACGACGTTTCGGACTCATCTGGGAGAGACTATGACACGCGAGCAATTCGCCGCAAGTTTGGTTAGCTGGATTTGGGCAACACCGCTGTTTCTCATGCTTCTTGGGTGTGGGTTGATCTTCACAATCGGGTCGAAGTTCGTTCAGTGGCGCATTTTCACGCACGGATATTCCTGCATTCGAGGCCGCTTCGACAAACCCGGTGATACGGGCCACATCAATCATTTCCAGGCGCTTTGCGCCGCCCTTTCCGCCACAGTGGGTCTGGGCAACATCGCCGGAGTCGCGGTGGCCGTTTCAATCGGTGGTCCCGGAGCGGTTTTCTGGATGTGGGTCGTGGGCCTGTTCGGAATGGCGCTGAAATTCATGGAATGCACGCTTTCGGTCATGTTCCGCGACGAACGCGACGTTCCCGACCCCAGCGCTCCGGCACTCATGGAAGCCGATGCGGAAAACGGAACCCTCGAGTATGAGGGAGAGCCCCCCCCCCTCAGGGGCGCAAAGACCCGCGCCCGCGGGGAAGTTCGCGGCGGACCGATGTGGTACATTCAAAACGCGCTTGTGAACCCGCTCAAGGACAAAGGCAGTTTGTTGTGGGTTCCGCTTAAGGTGCTGGCGGTTCTTTTTGCGATTTCCACAATGCTCAATTCGTTCGGCGGTGGCAACATGTTTCAGGGATGGAACATCTCCAGTACGCTGAAATTGTATTTCAACATCCCCGTTCTTGTTTCCGCAATAATCGTCTCGGTATTTGTGGCCATGGTAATCATCGGCGGGATCAAGAGAATCGGAACCGTCGCCTCGAAGCTCGTACCATTCATGTGCGTGATTTATGTTGCCGGGTCACTTTACGTCGTTGTTTCCCACGCCGGTGAGATTCCGCACTATCTGGGGTTGATCGTGAAATCCGCGTTTACCCCAAGCGCCGGAACCGGCGGTTTTGCGGGCGCGACAATCTGGATCGCGTTTACACAAGGCCTGCGACGTGCGTGTTTTTCCAACGAAGCGGGTGAGGGTTCGGCTGCAATCGCACACGCGGCGGCACGGACCGATGAGCCGATTCGAGAGGGCATCGTCGCGGGAATCGGTCCGTTTATTGATACACTGGTAATCTGCACCCTCAGCGCCCTGGTGCTGCTGATGACGGGCACCTGGCAACGACCGTCGCTGGGGACCGTCGAAGCGATCCACCGTGATTCGATTGTTGTAAAATGTGCCACCGATCTTCCGGAGCATTTCCAGCAACCGTATGCACAAGCCCTGCAAAGCAAAACCGGTCGGCACCTTGCGATCTTTGTGGATCACCAACCGGGAGATGATCCGGTCGCCGTTGCGTTGCCGGTTGGCAATGTCGAGGGCGATTTAAGTGTAGGATGGAAGGGTGTTTCGCGTGTAACGCTCTCGCTCGACACCCGAAGCGTCAGCAAAAAGACTCGCAAACGCCTGGCGGTCGGTCAACCGGTCCACCTGGACCTGAACGGCGCCGAGCTCACGGCGGTCGCATTTGACACGAGCATCTTCGGATTCGGAAAATACATGATTACACTTGGCGTGCTGCTTTTCGGGTTTAGCACGATGATCTCGTGGAGTTATTACGGAGAAAAGGGGGCAGAATATTTGCTTGGACCCTCGGCGATCCTACCGTTCAAGTTTGTGTTCGTGATCTTCGTCTTCTTTGGGATGGTGCTTCCAAAGTTTCAGACGGTGTACGATTTCTCCGACGCAACGACCGGCATGATGGTACTTTGCAACCTTCCCGCGGTGCTGCTGCTGGCTCCGACGGTTCTCCGCGCCGCCAGAGAATACTTCCGCAAGCTCGACGCGGGCGAGTTTCCACGAAACGATCGGTAGAACTCCGCTGCCGGGGGCAACCCCCCAGACAGCGAGACGAAGTAATGAAGATCGGACTTTTGTCAACGCGGACGCTCAAATTATTCGGGTTTTGCTCTCGTCTGTTGCTCGGAAGACGGGGCAAAACATTCATTGTTCCACGGCAAGACAAGACCGTCGATGTCGTCACGGACCGGTTACCCTCCTGTATCCCCCCTTGTAAAGGGGGGACAAAAAAGGTTGCGTAGAGAAACGGGGGGGGCAAAATCGGTGGCGCAGCGAGCCGCGGACTTTCGGCGGCGCGGTTTCGCCCGCACGGCTTCGTCCACGTGGTTTAGTGCACGCGGTTTCGTCCGCGCGGCGGCGGACCGTCCGCACTGACCCTGCCGCGAACCCCGCACCTTTCCCGTAAACAGCGTCGTCTTGACATGAGTACCCGTTTAGGTCGAAGATACTCTGCGGCGACGCGGCTGGTTCAGTGATAGCTGGAGAAAACATGAAAACCCAGGCGACCCCCCGGAATCTTCGACCGCTTGTTGACTATCTAGACCGTCTCACCGAGCGCGCTTCAGTTTCAGAGTTGGACTCGCGGCTACGCTTTTGCGATGTGTCGCTCGAGGATGTGTGCGAGTATGTTCGTTTCGGCGAGCAAAGCTACTTGCGAAACTTGGTCTGCGACGGACCGTGGTATCACCTTTTGGTGCTCTGCTGGCGGAGCGGTCAACGAAGTCCGATCCACAATCACGCCGGTTCGACTTGCGGGTTCAGGGTTCTCGAGGGCGAAGTAATCGAAACGCGTTTTGAGACGACACCCGCCCGAATTATTCACCCGGTCGCCACCCATCCGATGTTGCCCGGAAGCGTCGCCGTTACACAGGATGCGGAAATCCACCAAATGTCGAACCTGCAGGCACCGGGCAAGGACGCGGTGACGCTTCATGTCTATTCCCCTCCGCTTTTCCGAATGGATACGTATTCGCTGACCGACCCGGGCGTGGGCGAGTTTCGTCCGATGGTCCTGGAGTCCGCCGGTAGTGGTATTTGAGGAATGGGCAAAATATCGCCGTATCCGCCGGAGTTGTATTTCCGGTGTGGCGCACGCGCGGTCGGTCTGTCGTATTATCGGTCGTGGCATGGAACGTGCTGGACTTCAGTCGATGTGGAGCCATGTTGCGTGGGCGCTTTGGTCGATAGACTTTTGCGGCGGTGTTCTTCGGTCCCATCCGAAAAACAGGAGTAGGAGCATGTCAGCATTAAAACAGAAGCTTGCGGAAAAAGTTCCTGCCCTGCGCGAGCGGGCCAAGAAGATCGTTTCCCAGCACGGCGACAAGGTGATATCGGAGGTCAGCGTAGCCCAGGCATTTGGTGGAATGCGGGGGGTCAAGTGTATGGTTTGCGACACTTCCGTTGTCGATCCGCAACAGGGGTTGCTGATCCGTGGCATCCCCATCTCAGACCTTTCCACGCGATTGCCGGAGGAGATTTTCTTTCTTCTGTGCACCGGTGAGGTTCCCAACGACGATGAACTTCGATCGCTGCAAGGGGAGTTGCGCGACCGGCGCGAAGTTCCCGACTACGTGTGGAACGTTCTTCGCGTTTTGCCGGTCGACATGCACCCGATGGAGATGTTTAACGCCGCGATTTTGATTCTGGGACGTGATTCCGTTTTTCGCAAGAGATACGCCGCGGGAATGACCAAGCAGGAGCACTGGGAACCGGCGTTGGAGGACGCACTAGATCTGTTGGCCAAGTTGCCGGCGCTGGCGTCTGCAGTCTACCGCATTCGTTTCGGCAAGGGAGATTTAATCGAACCTGATCCGACGCTTGATTGGGGTGGTGGGTTTGCCAGGATGTTGGGAATCCCGGATCCGTCGGGTCATTTTGCCGAGCTGATGCGACTCTACATGACGCTGCATTCCGACCACGAAGGCGGAAACGTAAGTGCCAACACATGTCACGTTGTTGGATCTTCGCTGGCCGACCCCTATTACGCGGTCTCGGCGGGGTTGAGCGGTCTGGCCGGTCCGCTCCACGGACTTGCCAATCAAGAATGCCTGCGGTTTGTTCTCGGCGTGCGGGATCGATTCGGTGGTGTTCCCAATGAAAAGCAACTGACCGAGTACGTCTGGGAGATGCTGAAAAGCGGACGAGTGATTCCCGGCTATGGGCACGCGGTGCTTCGAGTCACCGACCCGCGTTTCACGGCGTTTCACGCCTTCGGATCGCGTGTTTGCAAGGACGATCCACTTTTTAGAATTGTGGATATGGGCTTTCGCCTGATCCCGGATATTCTCAAAGAGCACGGCAAAGCCAAGAGTCCGTATCCCAACGTCGATGCGGTGACGGGTTCTTTGGTCCACCATTTCGGAATCGCCGAGGCGAATTACTACACGGTGCTGTTTGGTGTTTCGCGGTCACTGGGGATGCTCTCGCAACTGATTCTCAACCGGGCATTGGGAACGGCGATCACCCGACCGAAATCCGTCTCGATGGACTGGATCGAGAAACAGGTCGGCGCGTAATCGCCGCCCTCAACCGTGGGCCCATCGGTTTTGGTTCGACTGGCCTCTGAACCCTTCGATTTTTCTTCCTCGATTTCAAAGGGGGAATCTTGGAGGGAACCCCCTTTCGCCTGGGTGCGATATGCTCCGGCGTGTCGGTTCATTGCCTGCTATCTTTTGGTCGTCCCTCCCTCCGAAAGAAACGCCAACCTGTTCGGATGACCCGCGCGGACTGAAGTTCGCGGCCTGCAACACATCGGCGGATTGCGTACACCCCATTGCCGAACTATGGCACAATCATCGATATCGTTATAGACTTCGCGGTTTCGTTGGTCCGCTGAACATTCAGTCGGGTCGGGACGGTGAAACCGCAGGATGCTCGCGGTATTTGCATTCGAGAAAGGATGGCAACGATTCTTTGGCTGCGATGAGCGATAACGAAAAAAAGGGGCTGTACGACTTCAGCGCGATCGAAAAGCGGTGGCAAAAGTACTGGGAAACCCATGGAACGTTTCGCTCTCCCAATCCGGGCGACCCGGACGGAGATGCGCGCAAACCTAAGTACTACATTCTCGATATGTTTCCATATCCCAGCGGATCCGGGCTTCACGTCGGGCACCCCCTGGGGTACTGCGCGACGGACATCGTCACGCGTTACAAGCGGATGTGCGGTTTCAATGTGTTGCATCCGATGGGGTTTGACGCTTTCGGACTGCCGGCGGAGCAATACGCCGTGGAAACCAACGTCCATCCGGCGATTACGACCAAAGCCAACATTGAGCAATACCGTCGGCAGTTGAAGATGTTCGGTTTTTCCTACGACTGGAGCCGTGAGCTGATTACGTGCGATCCGGGGTTTTACAAGTTTACCCAGTGGATGTTCAAGCTCATGTTCCAAAGCTGGTACGATCCACATTGCCGATGGAGGGGACCAGACGGGGAAAACGTAGTCGGTCGTGCACGAGCGATCCATGAACTTGTTGCGGAGTTGGAGTCGCAAGCCCTCGTGGTTGACGCCGGCATGAACGTCTGCCGCCCCGGCGAGAAAAACGAGACGCGTTTGTGGTCGGACCTGGCGGAGGATGAGAAGCATTCGGTGATCGACGGTCAGCGCCTTGCGCGTCTCGATGAGATTCCGGTCAACTGGTGCCCGGTCCTTGGGACGGTCTTGTCCAACGAAGAAGTGGACAGCGAGGGTCGCAGCGATCGCGGTTCACATCCGGTTTACCGCCGTCCGCTTCGCCAATGGATGCTTCGTATTCCCCTGTATGCGGAACGTCTTTTGTCCGATCTGGATGGTCTCGATTGGCCTGAGCCGGTCAAGCTCATGCAGCGAAACTGGGTGGGTCGCAGCACCGGGGCGGAGGTTGTTTTTCCCCTGGCAAGCTGGTGGCGCATTCAGGATGGCAAGTGGGTATGCAGCGATGGGGATGTCAAACTCCCTCTATCGCCGGACAATACCCCCCACGCCATCAAGGTGTATACGACCCGACCCGATACGCTTTTCGGAGCAACGTACATGGTTCTTGCTCCGGAGCATCAGTTGGTCGATCCGATTACGACCTCCCAACAGCGTGCATCGGTCGATCAATACGTCGAGGCCACTCGTCGCAAGAGCGATCTCGCGCGTACGACGGAAACCAAAGAAAAAACGGGCGTATTTACAGGCGCCTTCGCAATCAATCCGGTCAATGGCGAAAAGATTCCGATCTGGATCGCGGACTATGTCTTAATGGGATATGGAACGGGCGCGATCATGGCGGTTCCCGGAGGTGATTCACGGGATTTCGAATTCGCCCGCGCATTTGATCTGCCGATCGTGGCGGTCGTTCGTCCCGATGCGAGTTGGATAGAACAGCGCGTTGATGCGCTCGTCGCTGATATTGATCGGGCGGCGACCGACGGGTTTGATCGCTTGGTCAAGGAAGTTCCGGAGCTTTCCGAAACCATTTCCGAGCGGCGCGAAAAAAGTCGGGGGCTTGGTACCAAGACAGCGCGGGTGCTGCGTGAAAACGTGGGAAGCGAACGGTTGTTGAGTCACTACGTCAAGCATCCCCGCACCTGGGGCCAAGCCTTTACCGGAGAAGGGGAGGCTGTTCATTCACCGTCTGACCCTGCCGCGATTGAGGTGCCCGGAGGGGTGTGCGACTTGAACGGATTGACTACCCCTGAAGCGAAGAAAAGCATCACCGCGTGGCTTGAATCGACGGGGATGGGGCGCGGGGCGGTGAATTATAAGCTGCGCGACTGGTTGTTTTCGCGGCAGCGATACTGGGGTGAGCCGTTTCCTGTTCTTCACGATCAAGAAGGTCACACCGTCTGCGTGGAGGACGACGAACTGCCGGTGGAACTCCCGCCGATGGACGATTTTCGCCCGACGGCATCGCTCGACTCCACCGATTCGGTTCCAGAACCCCCGCTGTCGCGAGCAAAAGAATGGGCTACCCTGCAGCGCAACGGAAAAACGATGCGCCGCGACCTCAACACGATGCCGCAGTGGGCGGGTTCTTGTTGGTACTACCTGCGCTACATCGATCCGCATAATCCCGAGCGATTCTGTGACGCGGAAGCGGAGAAATACTGGATGCCGGTCGACCTTTACGTCGGCGGGGCGGAACACGCCGTGTTGCACTTGTTGTATGCGCGCTTCTGGCACAAAGTGCTTTACGATCGCGGGTTTGTGTCGACGCGTGAACCGTTTAAGAAGCTCTTTAACCAGGGCATGATTCAGGGGTTCGCGTTCCGCGACCGGCGTGGGTTGGTGGTCGGTCCCGAAGCGGTTGAGCAGCGCGGCGGGGGTCAATATGTTCTTAGAGAAGATGGTCAACCCGTCGAGCGCATCGTTGCCAATGAGCAAATCGCTCAAGAACGTCGTCAACCCCGATGAAATCATTCGCGAATACGGAGCGGATACGTTTCGTCTTTACGAGATGTTTATGGGACCGCTCGATGTCGCCAAGCCCTGGAACACGCGTGACGTTCCCGGTTTGCATAAACTCTGTCGGCGCATATGGCGTCTTTACGTCGACGAAGCGACCGGCGAAACGTCTCCCGCGTTGACCGAGGACGCCGGGGACGAGGAGTCGCTTCGCATTTTACATAAGACGATCAAGCGTGTGACCCATGATATCGAAGCGATGAAGTTCAACACGGCCATCGCTGCGCTTTTTGATTTCGTCAATGCGATGACTCCGAAAAAGGTGCGATCGCGGTCGGTTCTTGATCCTTTCGTGTTGGTTGTTGCGCCGTTCGCACCCCACCTGGCGGAGGAGTTGTGGTCTCGGCTGGGTCACGGGGAGTCGCTGGCGTACGAGCGGTGGCCGACGTATGACGAGAAGTATGCCCGCGATGATGACGTGGAGATTGCCTTGCAGGTCAACGGGAAACTCAAGTCGCGCGTGGTCGTATCGGCGGACGCGGACGATGCCACGATGGAGGCGGCGGCGCGGGAGGATGAAAAAGTGGCCTCCATCATCACCGGAAAAACCGTGCGGAAAGTCATCGTGGTGAAGGGTCGATTGGTCAACATCATTGCCCAATGACGCGTTACGTTCGGAGCTTGCTCCATGCCTGTCGAAATCGAATTGAAACTGCGAGTCGATTCGCATGAACCGGTGCGCGACCGCCTCGAACATCTCGATGCAACCCGCATCGGTGTGGCAGTTGAGACCAACCAGATCCTCGATCGACCTGACGGGGCTCTCCGGGGGCAGGGGTGCGGACTTCGAGTACGAATCGCCCAGGACCAGGGGACAGGTGAACCGGGGACAGGTGAACCGGGGACAGGTGAACCGGGGACAGGTGAACCGG
>Ga0114931_10000511_pt1 | contig 47043 bp, 32 predicted proteins | sample 2SBtaG_FD_89579 | JGI IMG/M metagenome (GOLD analysis project Ga0114931, IMG submission 89579) | Deep subsurface microbial communities from Kolumbo volcano to uncover new lineages of life (NeLLi) - 2SBTROV14_V59a metaG | ecosystem: Environmental > Aquatic > Marine > Volcanic | place: Kolumbo... | reverse complement strand
CGTCGATCGACGCGGTGGCCATCTTTACCGAAGCCCCGAACCACGTGCGGCACTGCGTCGCGGCGCTTAAAGCCGGCAAGCACGTCGTCTGCGCGGTGCCGGCCGCCATGAGTCTTGAAGAGTGCCAGACGTTGATCGACACGGTCAAAAAAACCGGGCTGACATTCATGATGGCCGAAACCAGCTACTGGCAGCAACCGACGATTTCCGCCCGAAAGTTTCATGCGGATCGTGCGTTCGGCACAATCTACGCCACGAGTTCGGCCTATCGCCACCCGGGCTTGGAAGCGTTGTGGTTTGAAAACGGCAAACCAACCTGGCGCCACGGTTTTCCACCGATGCACTATCCCACGCACTGCACCGCGCACCTGATCAGCCTGACCGGCGAGCGACTGGTTGCCGTAAGCTGCCTAGGCTGGGGAGACGACAGCCCCGCGCTGAAGGGCAACCCATATCAAAATCCGTTTTGGAACGAATCAGCACAGTTTCAAACCAATCAGAACCATTCCTTTCACGTCGAGGTCTGGTGGGCCGGCGCGCATCGCGGCGGTGAGCGGGCCGAATGGTACGGCGACCGGATGAGCTTCCTGATGGCCACGCCTTACGGCAGTGGACCGATGCTGGTGCATGCCGGGGCCTCGACCGAGTTGGACAGCGGCGGCTTTTCGCGTGCCGCTCCCCGGGTGGAACCTTACCGGCAGCCCGAGTGGTGGAACACCGACATGCTGCCGGCGCCGCTACGGCACAACAGCGGACATCACGGTTCGCACACCTTCATTACCCACGAGTTCATCAGCTCGCTGGTCGAGGAGCGTCGGCCGGCGGTCGATGTCTACGAAGCGGTGGCCTACACCGCGCCGGGCATCGTGGCGCACCAATCGGCTCTCAAAGGAGGCCTGCGGCTGAAAATTCCGCAGTTCGATCAGCGCGGCACTTGACGGCGCACGACGACGAAAACGTCTCCATCTCAGCGGTCCGAAATGTAAAAGTCGAACTGTGCACGGGTTGGGCAGTCGCGCGGTGGAAAGGGCTCTTGAAAAACAGCTTCGTGCCCCCCCCCAAGATCGCAAGCCACGCGGGCCCGGCGAGGGCTGCGCGGGACTTTCAAAAAACTTTCTGCTCCCGCGGAGCCAAGCTTCTTGTTTTTCAGGCGTCCGGCGATGACGTATGATGGCGCTCGTATCAAATCACCGCGATGTCTCACGTGCCCCGTGCCATCGCGTGGCGGCGGTGCTTGGGTTCGCTGCCCTCGAACGCGGCATCGCGCGCTGGCACTTGGGCATGCGGCCCTCCACACGGCTTGGGATTCGATCGATGCGATTCGCCTGCTGTATGCTGATCGGTTGTTTCGCTTGGCTTGGCGCCCATGGGGCGGTCATTGCCGAGCCGGTGGACTACGCACGCGACATCAAGCCGATTCTGGAAAAACACTGCTACGAGTGCCACGGTCTCGATACGCAGGAATCGGGCTTGCGGCTTGACACCGCATCGCTGGCGATCGAGGGCGGATATAGCGGTGCGGCGATCGTGCCGGGGAAAAGCGGCGAAAGCTTGCTGGTCAAGGCAATCACCGGCGGCGGGGACATCAAACCGATGCCCTACGAATCCGAGCCGCTTGTCGCGGGCGACATCGAGCTGTTGCGCCGCTGGATCGACCAAGGCGCCACGCATCCGGCCGACGAACGCCCGCTTGGGCAAAGCGGCACCTCGCAACATTGGGCCTTTCAACCGATCCGCCGTCCGCCGCTTCCGCGGGTGAAACAGGCCGGCTGGCCGCGCGGCGCGATGGATCGCTTCATTCTGGCCAAGCTCGAAGCCGCGGGATTCGAACCATCGCCCGAAGCCGATCGCCCGACACTGATTCGCCGTGTGATGCTGGACCTGGTCGGTTTGCCGCCGACATGGAAGGACGTTGAGCGGTTCGTCCATGACACGCGGCCCGATGCCTATGAGCGGCTGGTCGATCGCTTGCTGGCCTCGCCGAGTTATGGCGAGCGTTGGGGGCGCCACTGGCTCGACGTCGCGAGATACGCCGATTCTGACGGCTACACGGTTGACGGCCCGCGATCGATCTGGAAGTACCGCGACTGGGTCGTCGAGGCGTTGAACCGCGATTTGCCTTTCGATCGGTTTACGATCGAACAGCTTGCCGGTGACCTGTTGCCCGGCGCCACACGGCGGCAGATGATCGCCACCGGCTTCCATCGCAATACGTTGATCAACCACGAAGGCGGCACGGATCAAGAGCAGTTCCGCGTCGAGGCGGTGGTCGACCGCGTCAACACGACCGGCGTGGTCTTCCTGGGTCTGACGATCGGCTGCGCCCGCTGCCACGATCACAAATTTGATCCACTCACGCAGCAGGACTTCTACCGGCTGTTCGCTTTCTATAACAACTGCGATGAGCCGCAACTCGAACTTCCCACGCCACGGCAACAGCAGCAACAAGCCCGGTTGCAAGGCGAAATCGCGCAAGTCGACAAGCGGCTGGCGGCTCATGACGCCGAGTGGGAGGCCGCTCTTAATGACTGGGAAGCGGGCTTGACGGACGACGCGCGACAGAAGTTGCCCGACCCCGTCAAGGCCGTACTCGACACGCCGCCGGACCATCGCGATGTCGCACAACGCAAGACGCTGCTCGAGGCGTCACGCAAGTTCGATGCAAAGCGAAAAGCGCTGGTCGACCAAATCGCGGCGCTCAAAGCAAAGCTGCCCAAGCCGGTCACGACGATGATTCTGCGGCGGCGTGCCGAACCGCGGACAACGCACATCCTCATCCGCGGTGACTTTCTACGGCCGGGTAAAGAGGTAACCCCCGGCACTCCGGCGGTTTTGCCGTCGCTCAATCTACCGTCGGACGGCAGGCCTCTTACGCGGCTCGACTTGGCCCGCTGGCTGGTCCACAAGGACAACCCGCTTACGCCGCGCGTCACGATGAATCGCTTGTGGCAGCACTATTTCGGCCGCGGATTGGTCGCCACGGAAAACGACTTCGGCACGCAGGGGGCCCCGCCGACCCACCCCGAGTTGCTCGACTGGCTGGCTGGCGAGTTCGTCCGTCGCGGCTGGAGCTTGAAGGCCATGCACCGCTTGATCGTCAGCTCGTCCACCTACCGGCAGTCGTCTGATTTTCGTGCTTCGCTGGCCGAGATCGATCCACGAAACAAGCTGCTGGGGCGACAATCGCGTTTGCGGCTCGAGGCCGAAGCCATTCGTGACTCAGCGCTGGCCGTTGCCGGCACGCTATCACCCAAGATGGGCGGTCCGAGTGTCTTTCCGTATCAGCCCGACGGGGTCATGGGGCTGGCACAGGTCAAGCGCGCCTGGAAAATGAGCCCGGGTGAAGATCGCTATCGCCGCACGATGTATACGTTCTTCTGGCGCTCGACGCCACACCCGCTGTTGAAGATGTTCGACGCCCCCAACGCGATCATGTCCTGCACGCGACGCGACCGATCGAACACGCCGCTGCAATCGCTGACGCTGCTCAACGATGCGGAGTTCGTCGCCTGTGCCCGCAAGTTGGCCGCGCACATTTTGGCGGAGGGGCCCCACAGCGATACCGGGCGTATCACGTTTGCCGTCCGCCGCTGCCTTGCCCGCGAGCCGACGAAATATGAAACGCTACGGCTGCTCGAATTGGCCGAGCAAGTCGAACCGGGAGAAGCTCCCTCGCCCGAGACCGTTGAGCGCGATCGTTGGACCGCGGTGGCGCGGGTGTTACTAAACGTGGATGAGTTCGTCACGCGGCCCTAGGCACGAAGTATCACGTTTTTTTCACAAAGTGGTGAGTGAGATGAAGAACCGGCATTCGCTGATCGAAAGCGCTATGGCCAGCCACACTCGGCGTGCATTCTTGAGCCGCTTCTCGACGGGTTTGGGTCTCGGCTCAATCGCCTTGTGGTCGATGCTCGGCGAAGACGGGGTGTTGGCTGCCCCCGCGGCGAGCAGCGATCCTTTGGCCTCGCGACCGCCCCATTTTCCGCCGAAGGCCAAACGCGTCATTCACCTGTTCATGGCGGGAGGGCCGAGCCAGCTTGAGTTGTTCGATCCCAAACCCAAACTGCGCGAGCTCAACGGCCAGCCGATTCCCGCGTCGTTCCTTAAAAACAAGCGGTTCGCCTTCATCAAGAAAGACCCCAAGCTCTTGGGCAGCCGCCGCAAGTTCAATACGGTGGGCCAGTGTGGCGCCGCGATCTCGGAATGTTTGCCGCATATCGCCTCGATCGCCGACAAGATTTCGATTGTCCGCACGGCAGCCACCGACGTTTTCAACCACGGGCCGGCCAAGTGTCTGTTCAACACCGGCTCGCCGCGATTCGGGCGCCCCAGCATGGGCGCTTGGGTCACCTATGGCATCGGCAGCGAGTCGCGCGATCTACCCGGCTACGTCGTGCTTCAATCGGGGCCGCGCGGCCCGCGCGGCGGCACGGCACTTTATTCGTCCGGCTTTCTGCCCACCGTCTATCAAGCCGCTCCGCTACGAAGCTCGGGCGATCCGATCTTGAACTTGGCCAATCCAAAAGGAATCAGCCGCGCGCGGCAGCGGCAAACGCTCGACGCCATCGCTGATCTGAATCATGCACGGTTGGATCTGACCGGCGACCCGGAAATCGCCACCCGCATCGCCAGCTACGAAATGGCCTTTCGCATGCAGCGCAGCGCGCCGGCGCTGATCGACTTGTCGGATGAAACCCAGGAAACGCTCGATCTGTATGGTGTCGATCCGGCGAAGCCTTCGTTTGCCCGCAATTGCCTGCTGGCGCGGCGGTTGGTTGAGCGCGGCTCACGATTCGTGCTATTGTTCCACACGGACTGGGACAACCACGGCGACGCGAAAAACAACCTGGGCCCAGCGCTGGACAACGTCTGCCGGCAGACCGACCAGCCTTCGGCCGCGCTGGTGAACGATCTCGAGCGTCGCGGCCTGCTAGAGGATACGCTGGTCATCTGGAGCGGCGAGTTCGGTCGCACGCCGATGGGCGAGAATCGCAAAACGATCGGCCGCGACCATCATATCGACGCCTTCAGCCTGTGGCTGGCCGGCGGCGGCATCAAAGCGGGGCAAACCATCGGCAAGACCGACGAACTGGGTTTTTACCCCGTCGAAGACCCGATCCACGTCCACGATCTACAGGCCACGTTTCTGCACCTGCTTGGTCTCGATCACCTGAAGCTTACCTATCGCTTCCAAGGCCGTGACTACCGCCTGACCGACGTGGGCGGCAAGGTCGTCGAGAAGCTGCTGGCCTGAGAAAGTCGCCTTTCAAGATCGCACGACTTCGCGAGGATCACGGGTGATTCGTCGGCCTGAACGCAGTGAATTACTTGGCGGGCTTCACCGCCTTGCGATCGCCGCCGGCGGCGGCTCTGAGCGATTCGTGCACTCGGGCCACCTCCCACATGTAACCCTTGACCTTGTATTGGTGGACCGCCTTCTTGATATGCGCGAGGCTTTTGGTTGTCTCGCCTAGAGATTCGTAATACAGGCCAAGGTAAAGGTGCGCGTAGAACAACCGGCGTTGGAGCCGTTCGGGCGAAGGGCGGCCCGCCGTGGCCGCGCTGACAACTTGATCGGGCGTCGCTTTGCCGCGAAACAAGGCGTCGATCATCATCATCGGCACACGGCGATCTTGGCCAACCCGCATCATTCGCTTCCGCGCGGCCGGCACTCCGTCGGCAGCCGCGATGCAAAGGTTTTGCCAGACGGCGTTTTCCACGTCGTTGTTGTCAACCGACTGATAGGCCTCGAATTGCCGGCGGCCCTCGTCGAATCGTTTGGCATAGTAGTAGGCGATTCCGCGCCGCCAGTGGCCGGCCGCGGCCGCCGGACGCAGTTGGATAAAGCGATCGAAGTCGGCAATCGCCGGGCCGATGTGGCCCAGCTTGAAGTGCGCGCTGCCGCGCCGGTCAAAGGCTTCGGCGGCCCGGGGATCCAGATCGATCACGCGACTCCAATCCGCCACCGAGCGATCGTAATCTTCCAGCACGTCGTAGGCCGCCGCGCGCACCGCAAAGGCCGCCCGGTTCTTCGCATCGTCGGCCAGCACTTCGCCGGCCAGGCCGGCGGCCCGCCGGGCATCGCCTTGGGCCAAAGACGCGCGTGCCTCGTCGATTCGCGGGTCCGCGACCTCTGCCGAGACGGCCGCTTGACGGCCAAGGGCCACGATCGTCGCAAGGCACATCGTAGCCGTGATGATTGGTCGCAGCATGGTTTTTCGCCTCGTCCTCGACGGTTCCCTAAATAGACCGGCCGGCCTGTTCGACTTGCGGCACGATCCATTGTAGCGCGACAAGCGGGACGTCGCCAAACGGCACTGGTGCGGCTAACGGTTCGATGCGCCGGCTTGCCGCTAGGTTTGTTTACTCATCCCACAAGGCGACCTATCATGGCAATCACCTGCCAGCGGCGGTTTCCTTCGGAGGGCAAAATCTTGCCAGCCTGCCGGCGCGACCATGACCAGCAACGGGAGACTTTACCCATGAATCCTGTGACGAGATGTCAGGCTTTGACCACGACGAAATGGCTGCTTGCCGGACTGTTGACTTTGACCTTCGCCATCTCGCCCGCCCGTGCCGCGAACGAGGTGAAAGCGATTCGCGTGGGCATCATCGGGCTGGACACCTCGCACGTTATCGCGTTTACGAAAACGATCAACGATCCGCGGGCCACGGGCGACTTGGCCGGGATTCAGGTCGTGGCGGCCTATCCGGGCGGAAGCCCTGACATTCCTTCCAGCGCCGATCGGATTGAAGGCTTCACGAAACAGATCCGTGAGATGGGCGTTGAGATTGTCGACTCGATCGATGCGCTGCTCAACAAGGTCGATGCCGTGCTGCTGGAAAGTGTCGACGGGCGGCCGCACCTCGAACAAGTTCGACCGGTGTTCGCCGCGCGAAAGCCGGTCTTCATTGACAAGCCGGTGGCCGCATCGCTGGCCGACGCGATGACGATCTTTCGCTTGGCGCGGAAAACCAAAACGCCTTGCTTTTCCAGTTCTTCGCTGCGCTTCAGCCCCGGCATCCTTGGCATGCGCCACAACGACAAGGTGGGCGACGTCTTGGGCTGCGCCGCCTATAGCCCCTGCTCGCTCGAGCCGCATCATCCCGACCTGTTTTGGTACGGCGTCCACGGCGTCGAAACGCTGTTTACCATCATGGGCACCGGCTGCGTTTCAGTAACCCGCGTGCAGACCGACGGCGCGGAGCTGGTCACCGGCGTTTGGAAAGAAGGCCGCATCGGCACGTATCGAGGGCTGCGTCAAGGCGCCCATGGCTACGGCGCGTTGGTCTTCGGCAGCAAGGGGATCGCGCCGAGTGGCGGCTACGCCGGCTACAAACCGTTGGTCGACCAGATCGCAAGGTTCTTCAAGACCGGCAAGCCGCCTGTCTCGGCCGCGGAAACCATCGAGATTTTCGCCTTCATGGAAGCCGCCGACCAAAGCAAACGCCAGGGCGGTTGCCCGGTCACTCTGGAAAGCGTGATCGAAAAAGCCCAGCAAGCCTCGGCCCAGGCGGCCGCCCGCTGAAGCCGAATCGCGCGGTAAGTGCGGCGCGGCAATCGTGGCTTGTGCCTCTACGGCTGATCCCGTTCGATGCGCCGTAGCGCCTCGCTGAGCAATTGCCGTTGCTCTTTTTTGGCAAGCCAGCTTGGTGCTTCGGCGTAAGAGCACCAGCGGCGGCGGCGCAGATCGCTTTCTAGCCAATGGTCGTCCACGCGATCGACCCACATCAAGAACGCCTCGACTTGCAAACGCCGTGACCACTTGTGATACGTGTAGCGGCCCAGCGAAGCGCCCAAAATGCGGCCATGTAAGCCCGCTTCCTCTTCGGCTTCGCTCAGGGCGGCCTGCTGCGGGGTTTGTCCGGGCTCGATCATTCCCTTGGGAAAACCCCAGAGGCCCTTCTTAATCGACGTGATCAGACACACCTCGGATGCTTCGCCTTGCCGCCGGAGCGGCACGGCACACGCTTGCCGAAGATCGTCTGTTTCATTCATGGCGGCCTTGCGTTTCAGACGATCCGGGCGATCGGTAAGCGGGCCGAAAATCGTATCCAAGGAACGATGCGTCGCATAAGAACCGTGGGTTCCCAGGCAAGACGTCACACGCGGTTAGTGAACGCCACGGTCCAAGCCGGGCGTGCGCGATAGCCTCGTCCACTCCAGTAAGTTATCTCCCCCGGAAACAGGCCGTACAACGGGCCCCGAATGTGGGGGAGCCGCATCTCGCCGAGAGACGCGGATTCTCATCCAGAGACCGATAATAACCGGCCTCTTCGCTGGAGTCCAGGCATGACATTTGTCCATAAACCCTTTCCATAGCAGGTGTTGCGAGTTGTGCACACGCTTTGTCGCGGAATAATTCGGCATGTGGTGCGGCGATTGCGTTAAAGACCTCTTGTTCGACTGAAAGTCGGGCCATGAACCCAAGCGGGCTGCGTGGCAAGCCGGTCGGGCGAACAAGTGTCACGGGCGGATATGTAGCCGCGTACCACAGGCGATTCGAATGGTTCGAGTCCGGCACGCGGCGTCTCGCCCAGGATAAACGACACAGGGAGGTCTTCCATGTTAGTGCTTAGTCGTAAAGTTGGCGAAGAGGTGATCATCGCCGGGCAAATCAAGGTGACGGTCTGCCGCATCGACGGCAACCAGGTTCGGCTCGGCTTTCAAGCGCCTGCGGAAATCCACATTGTGCGCGGAGAGTTGAAGCCGCTCGAAAAAGCTCGCCCGGTGCGTACTCGAAAGAAACCCGTTCGGGCCGCGACAACCCCATCGACGACGAATTCGACGGCCATCGTGGGTCCGACGGCTGGCGCGACCGGCTTGGTCAGGCGGCGGGCACGGTGATCGCGCGACCGAAAAAAACCGAGATGCTCGGCGCGGCAAGCCCCTCAGTGCAGCGACAACTCCGTGGCGGCGATCTGCCCCGAAAAGCAGACCTGAACATCGCGCCCCGGCCGCTGTCGGCGCTCTTGATACGTGGCCGCATAACGCAGCTTGCCGGCTTCGTGGGCAAAGCGAATCGGCATCGGATGCGGATCGAGCGGGCAAAAGACGATCGGTGGCACGTCCCCGTCGACGTTCACGTCCGGCAGGTTAACGTTCCAAAATCGACCCGGTTGGTGTGGTCGCTTGAGGAGTGCCGAAATGATCTCGCGAGCCCAACGCGAGGCTCGTTGCCAGTCGATCGGCGCGCGTCGGCTTCGATACTGCGAGATGGCGATGGCCGGTTTGCCCAAGAGCGCCGCTTCCCGGGCTGCGGCAACCGTGCCGGACATATAAACGTCGGCCCCCAGATTGCCGCCCGCGTTGATCCCCGAGACCACCCAATCGATATCGTCGGCGACATGCACCAGCCCCACGCGTGTGCAATCGACCGGCGTGCCATCGAGCATGTGTCGTCCCCGACCGCGGGAAACCAATTCCAGCGGTCGGTGAACGGTCACGCGGTGGCTGCATCCTGAAAGCGGTTCGTGCGGAGCCACGACGAGCGGCTCGCCAAATTCCCGAACCGCCGCCTCCAGTGCGCTAAGCCCCGGCGCGTCAATGCCGTCGTCGTTGGTCAAAAGGATCTTCATCCGCACGGCCTCTCGGATGCCTGAAGGATTCCGGACGTCTGAAGGTTTGCCGGCATCGGGAGTCGCCAAGGATCTATCATGTTTCCCGCCTACGACGTACGCGAACGACTTTCTCCAGGGCGTCGCCAAGACGGTCGACTTCTTCGGGCGATTCCAGCAAGACGGGGTGGTGCAAGACGAGCATCGCCTGCCCGGCACGGCGGCTTTCTTCGAGGCTCGTCGCGTGACGGCAGCGTTTGGGGCTACGGCGGGTAAAATCGCGAAACCCCGCGTCCAAGGCCACGCCTTCGGCCTGTATCGCCGCGATGAATGACTCGCGCGGGCAACCCCCCAATGCGGCGGCCGAATATTTCAACCCCAACTTGAAATAGCCCGGCGAGGTCTCTTGGGTCCGGTTCACCAATTCCCCGAGTGCGGGCAACTTGGCGACGCGCGCGAGGATTCGCCGCGCCGCGGCAAGGCGAGCCGCGTTGCGTTGTTCTAGTCTGGCCAATTGCGGTAGCAACACGGCGGCTTGCAGCTCGCTAAGCGGAAAGGCATGATTCCCACGCTCGCAAAAAAGCTTGATGCGCTGTCGCACTTCCGGATGGGACGTCAACAGCGCGCCGCCACGGCCGGCCGAAAGCAGCTTCGAGCCGCCGAAGCTCAACACGCCGACGTCGCCCCACGTGCCGGCGATACGGCCTTCGATCGTTGCGCCCGGGGCCTGACAGGCGTCTTCGACCACGGCCACCCCCCGCCGCTCGGCGAACTCGACCACTTCGCTCATCGGCACGACGCCGCCGTGCAGATGCGAGGCAATCACGGCTCGCACCCGGGGGCTCCACGCCTCGTCAAGCCGCCGCGGGGCAAGGTTCCAATTCTCGGCATCGACGTCGACCAGCACCGGACGGGCGCCGACGGCTTCGATCGAGCGAAAGTTGCCGCCGAAGTCGTAACCGGCCAACAGCACCTCGTCACCTTGCCCCACGCCCACGCCGCGCAGCGCCAGCTCGACGGCCACCGTTCCCGAACAACAAAGCGAGACAAACTCGGTGGCATGTAGTTCGGCGAGATGCTGTCTGAGCGTGTCGCAGTGCGGGCCGTGGTAGCGTCCCCAACTTCCGTCGGCGAACGCGCGCTGAAGTGCCTCGCGAACGGCCTCGTCACGCAAAGGCCACGCAGGCGGACCGTGGGGAAAGACCGGCTTGCCGCCGTCGATTGCAAGTTGGCCCGTGGTTGTGCCGATGAGAAGAAAACTCCGCTCGTATGGTCAAGTTGCCGAGGCAACCAAGCCCGCCACCTCGCCGCCGGGCGCGTGGCCGCCTATAATTGCTGCTTCAAGCAAACGACGACTCTCGCGGTTTGATCTTGTGTCGTCGATGGCTCGTTCCGTTGAAGACTTCTTTTTAGTCTAAGATGCCGCACCGCGTGCCAACACCCCGGCGTCGCGTAAGGCGGCAGCGTCTCTCACCCTGGGTGACCGTAGTAGCCATGCAGCGAGCCCGTTTCCTCATGATCGGCGGATTTCTCGGGGCTGGCAAGACCACCACGATCGCGCGCCTTGCCCGTCGCTTGGTCGATCGCGGACACCGGGTCGGGCTGGTCACCAATGATCAGGCCTATCAGTTGGTCGATACCCAGTTTTTGCGTGCCGAAGGCTTTGACGTCGGCGAAGTGGCCGGCGCGTGTTTCTGTTGCAAGTTCAACGACCTAGTGGAAACGGTAGGTCGATTGGCCGCCGTTGAGCGGCCGGAGTTCATCATCGCCGAGCCAGTGGGCAGTTGCACGGACCTGGTTGCCACGGTGGTCGAGCCGCTCAAACATCTTTACGGTCGGCAGTACGAAATCGCGCCGTATGTCGTGCTGTTGAAACCCGAGCATGGCCGCAAAATTCTTTCCGCCGAAGCGGGGACGGGGTTTTCGCCCAAGGCGGCCTATCTGTTCCTCAAACAGATCGAGGAAGCCGACGTCGTGGCGATCAACAAGATCGACAAGCTTTCCGACGCCGAGCAGGCGGAATTGATTGAATTGATCCAGCGCCGTTTCCCCGGCAAAGAGGTGTTGCGGCTCAGTGCGCGGCGGGGCGACGGTTTCGATCGTCTGCTTGACGTCTTGAACCGCCCCGAACCGGCCAAACGAATCACGCCCGAGATCAACTACGACACCTACGCCGAAGGCGAAGCGGAGCTTGGTTGGCTGAACTGCACGATCCGGATCACCTCGGCGAGCGAGCAAGCCGCGGCGGACTTTTCCTTGGATGGCTTGCTCGTCGAATTCGCCGAGGGACTTCGTGAAAAGCTGCACCAAGCCGGCGCCGAGACGGCCCATTTGAAGATCCTCGCCACCGAGGGCCAGGATTCGGCTATCGTCAATCTGGTCAGCTCGCGGACGCCGGTCGAGCTTTCCAAAGCCGCCCAGGTTTCGGTGTCGCGAGCCGAGCTAACGCTCAACGCCCGCGTCGCCACCGACCCGGACCAGCTTGCCGGCTTGGTGCGGCAGGAAACCACCACGCTCGCCCGCCGGCACAAGCTCAAGGCGACCATCTCCGACGAGCAAAGCTTCCGCCCCTCGCGACCCGTGCCCACGCATCGTATGCGCGTTGCGACCCGCGATTAGTGCGACGGACGGTCGGCGGCGACGCATCTAGCTCGCTTGCCGTTCCCTGGTCGCGGCGGCGAGCGCCGCGGGGTTGAACCGGTTCGTGGTTCACGCCAAATCGGACGGGATCAGCGAGAAGCAGACGGCGTCGCGTTGTTCGCTGCCGAGACGAATCCGCTGGCGCAGGATTCCTTCTCTCACGGCGCCGGCTTTGGCGGCCACGCGCTGGCTGCTGATATTCCCGCTGGCGACGATAATCTCGATCCGCTTCAAGCCCAAGCCTTCGAACGCTTCCCGGGCCAACAGCCGCGTGGCGGCGGTGGCAATGCCCTGTCCCGTGGCACGGGTGCGAACCCAATAGCCAAGGTTCACGCGACGCTCGGCCAGTTGCAGATGGTTCAGAGCCGTGCCGCCGAGCAGCGTGCCGGAGATCGGGTCTTCGATGACGAAGCTGTATTCCTCCGTTCCCCAGGCTTCGGGCCGGGACGCGATCCAGTCGTGTGTTTCTTCCTTGAAGTAATCGGCATGGGCCCACGGCAGCCAGCGTGATAGTTCGGCGAGCGATTCGCGCACCGCCTCGTAAAGCGCGTCGACGTCTTCCATGCGATAGGTCCGCAATCGAAGGCTGCCGTCGCCAAGTTCGGTTCGCATCGGTTGCATGCTTTCGAGCCGATTTTCCTTCCGCACGACAGGGTCGCGCGAGCACTGCAATAAGCCAGACTTCATTTCGAGTCCACCTGCCACCATTGATTGACCCGGGCGGTCAAGCGTCGCACCACGTCCGCATGGCGGGAAGCGAGGTTCTGCGTCTCGGTGGGATCGGTTTGAAGATCATACAACTCGGCCTCGCCGTCACGGGCGTCATTTAGAATCAGTTTCCACCGGCCTTGGACACACCAGCGATGGGTCAGGTTCGCCGCCGGACGGTCGATGTCCTTGGCGTTGTGCGTGAAGATTTCGCCGAACACCGTGTCGCGCGCCGGGGGGCGGCCGTCACAAACGTCAAGCAGGTTAATCCCCGGCATTTGCGCGGGAACCTTGGCCCCACAGGCCGACAGGATCGTGGGTGCCAAGTCGACGCTGCTTGCCAGGGTCTCATACCGGGCCGGTTTGATGCGTCCGGGAAGTCGCAGGATGATCGGCGTTCGCACCCCGCCGTCGTAGGGTGAAAGTTTGCTCTTCGGCGCGAACCACCCGCGCGTCGTTCGCTTGATACCCGTCTGCTGAATCCAGCCGTTGTCCACAACGAACACGACCAACGTGTTGTCTCGCAATCCCTGTTGGTCGAGATGATCGAGCAGCTCGCCGCAGGTTTGGTCGAACCACTCGCACATGGCCCAATAGCGGGCCAGCTTGAGCGGTCGATCCGGAGCGGTGTACTTTTTCAAAATGTCCACCGGCGGATTGTGCGGATCGTGGGGCAGCAGCGGGGCGTACCAAAGAAAGAACGGGCGGTTGTCGCGGTGTGCGATGAAGTCGAAGATCGGCTGCAAACCCTTGCGACCGATGTCGAGCCCCACGTCGCCGTGGCGTCCGCCGTGTTTCGGGTCGCCGTGAGTCATGCCGTGAGTGAAACCGCCCAGCGCATAGTTACCCTCCCACCATTTGCCGGTCTGCTGACTGAGATAACCCCGCCGGGCCAACCGTCGGGGTAACGTATCCAAGCCGCTCATGTGTGGCAGCATCAGCGTACGATCGGTTCCCGGCGGCGGGTCGTTCGACGTGATGGCGTGTTGATGCGGAAACAGGCCGCTGATGATCGTTGCCAGGCTTGCCCGGCACAGGCTTGTTGGCACATAGCCTCGGGTAAACACGGCCCCTTCGCTTGCCAAGCGATCCAGACGCGGCGTTCGGATGACGTCATGTCCCATGAAACCGAAGTCGGTCCAAGCCTGATCGTCCGAGATGATCAAGACCACGTTGGGCCGCTCGTCAGCTCCGGCCGGCGCGGACATGGCAAACCAACAGGCAGAAATCGCAAAGCCGAGAAACCATCGCATTTCGTGGGTCCACCGTTACGTGTATTGAAAACGAATCCCCGGCTCGCATTGCCGTTTTTTGGGGGGAAGGTGTGAAGGCGGTTCGCTGTTGCGGGTGCCGCTGCTAGCCGGCTTCGAGGGGCCGACGCCTATCCGTGCGGCTCGCAAAACCGCGGAGACGCCGCCACGCGGCCTGAACGGATTGACCAAGCCCCAAATCGACCCGTCCCGCACAGTCGGCCAAGTTAACAGCTTAATCTCATTTCCAAGCGATTGCATGTTCCCCGTTGATTCCCACGAAACAATGGCCGGCTTCTCGCGCTCTTTTGCGGCGGGGCTGTCTGATCACGCGATACCGGGGCTAGTCGTCGATCGGCCAACCACACTGACCAAGATGTTCGAGACTCTCGGCCAGCCAGTTCCGTCGATCTTTCAAGGTCGGCGGGCGGCGCGACTTCGGCCGGCAGTCGATCATACATGGACCGCTGAAGTCGATCGCATCAAGAAGCTGTAAGGTTCGGGCAAAATCGACTCCGCACCCGCAACCGAGCGGAGGAAACCATGCCTCGGCGTCGTAATCGTTGTGGTCCGTCAGCCGCAAGCAGCCGATCCGGCCGATCACACGCTGCAGCGCGACTTCGACACTCGCCGCCACATTCAACGCCAGATAGCCGCCGGTGTCGAAGCAAAGCCTGACAGCCGGGTGGTCGATGTCCGCCAAGGCGGCATTCATCATCCGGCTGTCACCACAGATGCCCGGGCAAGTGTCCAACGCCACGATAAGGCCGCGATCGAGTGCCTCGCCGCCCAAGCGGCGGTGCTGCTGAATCAGCCGCGACCGCTCATCCGCGTCGAAAGCCGCCCCGCCGGGCAAGACCACCACCTCGGCGCCCAATTGCCGCGCCCATTCGAACCCAACAGTGGCCCGCTCGAGGGTCGGCGGTGAGTTCGCCGCCGCGGCCGAAAATCGCACCACGGCAACCCGCAGTCCGGCGGCATCGATCGCTTCAAGCCACGCCCGGGCGAGCGGATCGCCCTTGGGCAGTGAAAGCTTCGCGCCAGAATCCAAAATGTGGTCGATCGCCATTTCAACATGAACCAATCCAGCCTCTCGAACGCTACGCGCCGCATCGACCGGTGATGCTTCGCCAAACAGGCTTAACGAGCAACCAACAAGCATCGCTGCCTTTCATGAATTTCCAACCGGGCAAGCCAAAGTGAAGCCTTTGGGCGAAAGCCGCCACACGATTTGGCCTCGACTGCCCGCAAACACACCGTTTTCCCGCCCATTTTGGCCAGGCCGGCCGATAAGTGTACAAACGTTATTGACTCTGTACACACGTATATTATACTTGTCTTGAGTTTGCTCCACCGATTGAAGGATAAGGCCATGCTCAACTTCGACCAACTTACCAAGCGTCAGCGCGAAGTTTATGAGTTCATTCGTGATAAAATCCACCACCGCGGCTACGGCCCGACGGTGCGTGAAATCGGAGCCGAGTTCGACATCAAATCACCCAACGGGGTGATGTGCCATTTGAAAGCGCTGGAGAAAAAGGGCCTGATTACCCGTGAGCCTAACATGTCGCGTGCCATCACGCTGACCGAGGAACCGGCCCATGAGGAGGGTCTTCCGTTGGCTGGCCGAATTGCGGCCGGGTTTCTCCACGAGGCGGTTGAAGATACACAGCGCGTCAACTTCAACGATCTGTTTCACTCGGATGCCGGCGATCTTTTCGCGTTGAAGGTCGAGGGCGACTCGATGATCGACGATCAAATCGCCGACGGCGACTTTGTCGTCATCCGCAAACAGCCGGTCGCCAGTCCCGGACAGATCGTGGTCGCGCTGACCGACGAAAATGAGGCCACGCTTAAACGTTGGTATCCCGAAAAAAATCGCATTCGTCTTCAACCCGCCAATCCGGCGATGAAGCCGATCTATGTCGATCACGCCCGGGTCGCCGGGGTCGTCGTCGGCGTCGTAAGGCGAGTGAAATAAAACATCCGCGGGACGTCGCGGCCGATTCGTTCGCCGCTCGAACCGATTTTGTCACGGCTTGTCAGCTTGCCGGCACACACGCTTCGCGTTGAAGTCACCTCGAGGTCGATCTATAATGCGACCGTTACCAGCGCTGGCGAATGGCCGCAAATGGCCAAAGTCCGCAGCGCCGGAAGGCTGCCAGCGTGTGAAGATGCACACCGAGTTCGCTTGCGACATGCGGTGACGTGTAGAGGGCCGCGCCGTGGCTTTTACAACACCCGCCATGTTGAATCGTTCGGCATGAGCTCATCGTTTTTAGTAACCCGCTCGCCGTGGGGCGAATTCGCGAGGAACCTATCGGCACGATGACCGTCTTGGTAACCGGCGCGGCGGGCTTTATCGGAAGCCACTTGGTCGAGCGCCTTTTGCAGGTGTCGTCCGACTCGATCATCGCGTTGGACAACTTCAACGACTACTACGATCCCGATCTCAAGCGCCGTAATGTCGCCGGGTTTGCCAGCCACGCCCGGGTCTCGCTGGTCGAGATGGATCTTCGCCGCGGAGACGAGGTGCGGCGGCTGTTCGACGAGCACGAAATTCACCGCGTCGTCCATCTTGCGGCCTATGCCGGCGTTCGCTTTAGTGTTGCTTCGCCGGGGGTTTACGTCGACAACAACATCGGCGGCACGCTCTCGTTGCTCGAAGCCGCGCGGGCTCGACCCGTCGAGCGGTTTGTGTTGGCTTCTTCTTCGACCGTTTACGGCCGCGGCATGGAAGCCCCGTTTGTGGAAGACCGCCCACTGGGCATTCCGCAAAGCCCTTACGGCGCGACCAAGCGCGCGGCCGAACTTCTCAGCTTGACCTACCACGCGCTGCACAACGTTCCGGTGGTCTGCCTGCGGCCTTTTAGTGTCTATGGACCTCGGCTGCGCCCGGATCTTGCGTTGTCGGTGTTCGCCATGGCGATCCACCGCGGCCAGACCATTCCCTTGTTTGGCGATGGTTCGGTCCGCCGCGACTTCACGCACGTGCGCGATATGTGCGACGGCGTGATCGCGGCGATGCACGCCGACGGCGTGGTCGGCGAAGCCATCAATCTGGGCCACGCGAGTCCGATCGAAATGCGCGAAGTGATCGCCGCGTTGGAACGCCATTTCGGCCGCCCGGCCAACATCGAGCGCCTGCCACCTCGTCCGGAAGACATGCCGCTGACGTGCGCGGATCTCTCCAAGGCGCGGCGCCTGCTCGACTACCGGCCGACGATCGATTTCGCCGACGGCGTGGCCGATTTCGTCGAGTGGTTTCGCCGCGAACATCCATAACGCCGGGCTTGCCGGGCACGAAGCCCTTCCCAGAACGACATATCGCCAGCTTGACGCCACGACAAAACGCCACGCGACGCCATGCTTCAGCTTCTTCGATCATCCCGCGTTGCTGGTTGTCGCACGGCTACGAACCGGCGAAGACGATCTGCCGGCGACGGTCGCGGTCTTCCTCAGAAACACGCCCCCCCAGCGGTCCCAGCAACAAGCCGGCATAGTTCGGCAACTCGCGAACCAGCAGTCGGTGAAGCACGCTACGACGCGCGGTCTGTCGAATGCCGCCTTGGGGCGAATGACTTGAAGCGACTCGTGACGATGGTACCCGCCTTCTTCGGTAAAGACGACCAGCGCGCAACTTGCCCGTCCGTCCGGCCCCAGAAAGGTTCCTCTCAGGCGCGCTGCCGCCGTGGCGGGCGAAAGCTCCAACGGCTTGGGCGTCAGCCGCTCGAACATGTCAGGCCCGGTGATGACGCGATCGAAAAGTTCCCGATTGCGGCGGCGCGTCTTCGGGTCCGCGGGCGAGAGCAACGCTTCGGCAAACCGCGGTAGCCGCGGGTCATCCAGCGTGCAACCTTGCCAACTGGCAACCAGCAAATCCTGACAGGAAAACGCTTCGCGAAACCAGTCGTACTCGCGTCGCTGCCGGAAATCCTTCGGCACCCATAAAATGGGCGAGTTGAACATCGACGCCAGACAGCGCTGCGAGGCCCAGACGAGCAGCGGCGTAAGAACCGCCATCGCCGCCAGGGTCAACGCCAGGCGAAGTACGGCGGGGGAGATTCGCGACTGGGAAGCCTTGGGCACGCGTGGCGACTAACGTTCGGGGGCGGAAAGCAGTGGTGCATGTCATGGAGGGCCACGCCAGAGAGTCGGGGTCACGGGCTTTCGAGGCGGTGCCTCCAAAGCCACGCAAAACAACCGGCAGGACGACCGCCCTGCCGGTTTCACGACAACCGCGTGGTGGCTGATCTCTCGAAACATCATGAAAGCTGGCGGCCAGAATGGAAGCCACGAGGGCTGAACCGCCCCGTGCCGTGTTGCAGCCCGGTGGGCCTTGCTGGATAATGCAACCGATCTTGGCCGCTGGTCCAACCGACGTTGGCCCTCTTTTTGCACCTCACCCGGTTTGATTCGCGTCTCGGATGGTTCATCGTGTTCGGCAGGCTGGCTGGGTGTTCTTCGGGCTGTTTTTATTGGCCCTGCTGGCTGGTGCGGCCGATTGGTGGATCGCCTATCCGGCCAAGGTGCGGCGAAGCTACGTCGGCCGGCAAACGTGCGCCGCTTGCCACCGCGACTTTGAAAACCGCTGGCACGGTTCGGACCATGACTTGGCGATGGACGTGGCCACGCCCAAGACCGTGCTGGGCGACTTCAACGACCGCGAACTAACGCATTTCGGCGTGACCTCACGGATGTTTCGCCGAGGCGATGCCTTCTACGTCACCACCGATGGATCCCAAGGCCGGGCGGAGACCTTCAAGGTCAAATACACTTTCGGCGTCCACCCACTGCAACAATATCTGGTCGAGCTGGACCGAGGGCGCGTGCAGGCGCTGCCGATCGCCTGGGATACGAAACACCGGCGATGGTTTCACCTTTATCCCGACGAGAAGCTTGCGCATGATGACCCGTTGCACTGGACCGGGCCGCTACAAAACTGGAACTACATGTGCGCCGACTGCCACTCGACGAATCTTCACAAGAATTTCGATCTCCAGCACAACGCCTATCACACGACGTTTTCCGAGATCGACGTCAGTTGCGAAGCCTGTCACGGACCGGGCAGTTTGCACACCCGCCTGGCCCGCTCCAAGTCGCTCTTCTGGGATCGCCGCCATGGCTACGGGCTGGCCGAGTTGAATCGTCGGGCAAAATCAACGACCGTCGGAAGGCCGGCGCTCAAACCGAACGAGAACCGTGCCGAGATCGAGATGTGTGCCCATTGTCACGCTCGGCGGCGTGTTTTGCAGTCGGGGTTCGAAGCGGGCAAGCCGATGTTGGATTACTTCGCCCCACAGTTGATCGACGATCCGCAGCTCTATTTCGCCGATGGCCAGATTCGCGGCGAGGTGTATGTCTATGGCTCATTTCTACAAAGCCGCATGTATCGCGAGGGGGTTCGCTGCACGGACTGCCATGACCCGCACTCCGCGCGGCTGAAATTCAGCGGCAACCGGCTCTGCGCGCAGTGCCACGTGCCGGCCAAGTACGACGCGCCGGCACACCATCATCATTCGACCGGGGGGCCCGGCGCGTCGTGTCTCGAATGTCACATGCCTCAGCGAACCTATATGGTGGTCGACCCGCGCAGAGATCACAGTCTGCGTATTCCGCGTCCCGATCTGTCCGTCGAGTTGGGCACGCCGAACGCCTGCAACCAGTGTCATGATGACCAACCGGCCGCATGGGCCATGCGCCGCGTTGACGAGTGGTATGGAACCGCTCGTCGTAGCCAGCCACATTTCGCGCATGCGATTGCCGGGGGACGTCAGCATCGCCCGGAGGCCGTTGAGCCGCTCATCCGGCTAACGCATCGCGGCGAGGTTGGCCCAATCGTCCGCGCTTCGGCGGTCGCCTTGCTGTCGCATTATGAGGACCGCACAGCGCACGAAACGATCGACGGTTTATTGGAGGACCCGGATACGATCGTCCGCGCCACGGCCGTCGAAGCATTTGAAAACCGCACGCTATCCGAGCGGCGGCAATGGCTTGTTCCGCGGCTCGAGGATCCGCGTTTTTGGGTCCGCACCGAAGCGGCAAGGCTTCTCTCGGCGGTCGACACGCGGACGCTCGGCGTCGACGAGCGCCAGCGGTTGGGTCGCGTGCTCAAGGAATATGTCCGCGGCCAAATGGCCAGCGCCGACCAGGCCGGCGCGCATTTGAATCTTGCCGTGTTGGACGAAAACCGCGACGATCGTCAGGCCGCGATCGATCAGTATCGAACCGCCTTGCGACTCGATCCGGCGTTTGCTCCGGCTCGGAACAATCTGGCCATGCTCTACAACGCCATGGGGCAGAAGAAAGCGGCGGAAGACCAATTCCGAAAATTGCTGCACCAACATCCCGACGAACCACAGGCGGTTTATTCACTGGCCTTGTTGGTGGCCGAAGACGACCGCCGGTTGCCCGAGGCGGCCGAACTCTTGCGACGCGCCGTCGAGCTTCAGCCTCGCCGTGCCCGCGTTCGCTACAACCTGGCCCTGGCGCTCAATCGTCTGGGGCGGCTGTCCGAAGCCAGATCACAGCTTGCTCGTGCCATCGAGCTGGAACCGAATCAGCCCGACTTTCTCTATGCCTTGGCTTTGATCGACGCCCGGCAAAACAGGTGGCCGCATGTCGTGGAGCTGGCCCAACGCATGTTGAAAATTGCTCCGGGCGATCGGCGGGCCGCGCGATTGCTCGCAGAAGCTCGCCGTGCCGTGCAGGACAGCCGCCCCGCGACGCTCGGCCCCCGGCTGCCGGGGAAGTAGCCCTTTCTTCAATCCGGTTGAGTGGTTTGCACGGGCCGCCGCGGCTCGGTTTTTCGGATTCGCTCGCGGAGCGCTTGGCGCTGCGGCTTTCCAACAGGTAACCTATTAATAGGGCAGTGTTTATACGCGACGATCCCGTAGAGAGGCAATCCGGGACTTTTCACATCGGGGCCACGCTTCGTATTACGCTACCGTGCAAGACGCCGACCTAGCCCCGCGTGACCATGCGGCTTGGTTGGCCGCTCATGCGAGGGATCGAAAGCCCGACGATGGGCGTTTCGGCTTTTGGGTGACACATGGCGACAGGCAAGCCCACCGAGATGAGCGGCGCCCCCGACTTTCACAGTCGGGTCGAAGCCAGCGGTTTGGTGTCGCACGAGCAATTGCTCGAAGTCGAAGCGGCGTTAGAGGCCGATTCCCAGCGCCCGCCCAGCGACCAGCGGCTTGCCGACAAGCTTGTCGAGCGAGGATATATCAACCCTTGGCAGGCCGACCAGCTTTGCCAGGGGCACGTCCGTTTTAACCTGGGTCCGTACCGCATCGTCGATTCGATCGGCCAAGGCGGCATGGGCCAGGTCTTCAAGGCCGAGCACGCGATCATGAAACGCGTCGTGGCCGTCAAGGTGCTGCCTAGACAGAAGTCCACGCCCGAAGCGGCCGCTCGCTTTCAACGCGAAATCCAGGCCCAGGCCCAGTTGGATCACCCCAACCTAGTGCGGGCGCTAGACGCCGGCCATGACGGCAACGTGGACTATCTGGTCACCGAATATGTCAGCGGCACCGATCTGCGGCGGCTTGTGCGGCGACAGGGAAAGCTGAGCATGTCGCAGGCGGCCCCGATCATCTGGCAGGCCGCTCACGGCCTAGCCCACGCGCACCGCAAAGGTTTGATCCACCGCGACATCAAACCGGGCAACCTGCTGGTCACGCCCGAAGGGCTGACCAAGATTTCCGATCTGGGGCTGGTCGGCTTTTTTTCGGACGAACAACGAACGGACTTGGACGGCCAGAAAATCGTCGGCACGGCCGATTATCTTTCGCCCGAGCAAATCACTCATCCGAAAAGTCTTTCGCCGGCCAGCGATATTTATTCGCTTGGTTGCACGCTTTACTACGCCGTGACGGGCAAAGTGCCCTATCCCGGCGGATCGGTGCGCGACAAGGCCCGCGCGCATCTGAAATCGCAACCTTTGGACCCCCGGCGTTTGAACGCCCAGCTTGATTATGAGTTTGTCGATTTGGTGGCCGACATGATGGCCAAAGACGTTGGCCAACGCATCGCCACGGCCGAAGAAGTGATCGCGCGGATCGCGCCTTGGGTGCGTTCCGAGGTTCCGGCGGCCCTCGGCGCGGCCCCGCACGAAAGCTCGCCGGTCATCGTGTTTGATGTCACGGCCGGCGGCACGGTCGCCCCGCACAACTCGAACTCCACCGCGCCGCGTGAATCACGTCCGCGGCGCAAGGGGGATCCATCCAACCAAGCGCTGCGGGGCACCAGCCCGGTTGATTCGGCATCGGAAGAAACCGTGCCGATGTTCGAAGTCGGAGAATTCGCGCGCCGCGGTTGGCGGTGGTTCGGGCTGTCGCCGCGTGGACGGCGGTGGTGGTTGATGATTGCGATCGGCGGCGCGCTGCTCCTTTTATTGCTAATTCTCTTGATTGTCTGGCTGTGATGCGCTACGCGACTTAGTGAGTTGCGATTGAAGCTGTCGTTCGGCGCGAGGGTCGTAGAAGCGGTCGAGCAGCTTACGTGTGTCGCCGATCATCCGTGACACCGAGCGACGGTTGGGTTCATCGAGCGGCGGCAAACGCTGTTCAAGGCTTGTCAGCCGGGCAGAAAACTCGGCCTTGGTCGGCAATCGCCGCAGCAAGGCGAGTTGCCTTTCGGCGCCGGCGAACTCTTCCGCCTCCATGCGTTTGCGAGCTTGGGCTAAAAGGATTCGTCGCCGCGCGACGGCATCGACCAGTTCTTCCTGCAACCCGGTGATGAAGCCACCCACTTCGAGCCGAACCGAGTTGTCGGGCAAGCGCGCGGTTTGCTCAGGCAACAGCCCCGGCACCATGGGAAGCCGCGGCGCAAGCGGCTCGCCGCCGCCAAGCACCCACAACAACCTCAGCGGTGATGGCCCGGCGGGAATCAGGATCGCTCCATCGGCATCCGTATGGCCGAGCAACTCGGCCGCTCGACCGTCCACCGCGGCTTCGTACACGGCATAGCCCGACAGAGGACGCTCGGCCTTATCTCTCGAACGCAGGCGAAGCCGCGTTGTCCCCGGCACCTCGGCAACGGATAATGCCAACGACTCGGTTCGCCCGCGGCGCCGGTGACGAATCGGGCTGCGAAGCGCCGTGTGAACGTGGCAGGCAATCAATGACGCGTTCTCCACGCGGGTGGCTTCGAGAAAGGTCCACTCAATCGGCCGAATGGCCCGCGCGGTTCCGTCACGGCGGTTGAATCGCACGAACACCTGAAACAACTGTCCGGGCTTGGTCCATGCCAGCGATGGATCACGCGTCGGCAACGAACCGCCGCGAAGTCGCACGATCGCCCCGTCGTCCGAGGCTTCGATACGCCCCAAGGGCCGGTAAACCTTCAGCAGCAGCCGAAAGGCGTGCTCCGCGAGGGCTTGCGGTTGTTCCAGCTCGACCGAGGCAACCGGCCCCCATTGGCGGGTGTGCGCGTCGTATTCGCGTGCTCGCATCAGCCCGCGATCCAGTCGCCGGGAAACGGCGAGCACGAGCCATTTGTCGATTTCCGGCGAAACCTCTTGCGCGGAGACTTCTGCTTGACCGTTCGCTTGGTCGAGAGCCTTGCGAATCCGCACATGGGGCCGCCTTTCCGCGTGGAGCTGCCACACTCCGCCAATGACTGCCTCGGCTTGTTCGGCCAACGTGCGGACAAAATCGTCCTGCACGCGGCGGGCGACACCACACGAAGGCTCAAACCCCACGCTCACTAAAACGCGTGTGGCGGTCAATTCCCAAATCGATGGTCCCGCGTCTTTTGCGCTGCCGGCGGGGGCGATCACCACCGTCAAAAACAGGGCAAGAGCAAGCCGCGCGAGGGCTTTCCAGTGGCCGATCATCGGCGCACCTCCGCCACTAAAGGCTGAGCCCCGCGCCACGACTCGACGTGGTCGTAGAGCGTCATCGGACGGCTGCCGATTCCTAGTAAGCCACGCCGATAGACAAAATGTTCGGATAGCTGCCACAATCCGATGAGCTGCAATTCATCGTGCAGGATGCGGTGAATCTCGCGCAGCCGGCGACGGGCTTCGTTCCAGTCGCCGGCTTGCGCCAGACGTTCGAGCGACTGTCTCAGGTAAGCCGAAGCCCGCCGCGACGGCGTGCCTTCGCCCAGCAGTCGCGGCAAATCAACCAGCGGTTCCCACATGGCAAGCTCGACGTAGCGAAGATCATAGGGCATCTCAGGCGCCGAACCATGAAGCTCCTTGAGCGTGATCGGAATTCCCACTCGGGCCAACTGTTGCTGAATCACGCGACAGGCGAGCCGCGCGACATCATCGGCCGGATGGGCCAAAACCAGTTTGTCTTTGACGAGAGCCTTGGGTGGAGAGTTATCGTCGGTGGCACCGTGGTCGTCGGTGGCATGTTCGCTTTCGATCTGTCGCCGCGCCACCGCACCCAAAACAATTGCCAGCGCCGGGTCATAGGGCCGCGCCGCGATGTTCGGGTCGTAGGCATAGCCCCACGGCAGCGGGCCGCTAACCACCCGACAGCCGGGCAACTCGCCGCCCTGCAAAATGTGTTCACGAAGCACCGTTTCGCGATCGATCGCGTAAAGTATCGCGCGGCGAAAGGTTCGGTTAGCCAGCCGCGGGTCATCGCCCGTGACCATTAGGCAGTGCACCATCGGTCCCGCGTATGACTCCAACGCAAGCGGTCCGTCCGCGGTAATTTTCGTGGCCTGCCAAGGTGGGATGCGGTCGACCACGGCCACCTCGCCGGACGCCAAAGCTCGCAGCGCCGCGCTGCTGTCGGCATAGCGCCGCTCGATAATCTCGCGCGGCTGAGAAGCCTTGGCCGCGAAGTACCCCTCGCGCGCCCGATACGCCGCGCTGTCCGGCAGATGAGAAACCTTTCGATAAGGTCCCAAGGCCGCCTGCGAGGTATCAAGCAGGCGCGGATAACGCCACGGGGTGATCGCGGTTCGCAGTAGCGCTTCCGGGCGAAGCTGCGCCGCGCGCAGCGCGAGATCGATTTCATAGACGTCGCGCACCGCAAGCTCTTTGATCCACGCCGGCCAATAATTTATTCCGTCAGGCCGGTTCGGCTCGACCCGTGTGTGCAATTGGCGTGCGACGTCGTAGCCGGTCAGCGGCGCGTCGGCGGTCCAGGAGAGATCCTCGCGCAAACGAATCGAAAGGCCAAGGCCAAGCCGCTTTTGGTTGAGTTGGCCTAGCGGGCAAGTGTACTTGGCGCCCTCGTCGCTATAACCGGTCGGCTCGAACAGCATCCGCTCGACAAGTCGAAAAGCACGCCGCGCGGCCCAATCGTCAAGCCGATCGCTCGGCAGCGTGGCAAGCTCGGTAACGCCCACCGCAATCACCGGATAACGATCGTGGGCATCGGCCCACAATTGTCGTGCCGCCTTGTCACCGGGCCACGCTAGCACGGCGCGGCGGGCCGCTTCTTGGGCCTTGCGCCATTGTCCGGCTTCAAATTGACGGCGACCTTCGTCGACCAACCGCTTGGCGGAGTCTTGCATTTGCCGGCGATAGTTAAGCACCACGCCACTGTCGGGATACTGCCGCTCAAGCCGGTCCAGCCATCGCCGGGCAGCCCGATAATGATCACGCTTCAGCTCCGCCGTGACATTCGCAACGACGATTTCCTCCAGCTTGGCTTGCAGGCCCGGAAAGCCGGCATGCCGCTCGTACAGCGTGTCGAGCGAAGCCAGCGCCCGTTCATCATGGCCGCCACGAAACTCGCTTTCGGCGTCGGCGAAAAGGTAACGGTCGACGGCCGCGGCCAAACCTTCCATGCGAGGAAAGTAGCGCAGGAGATAGTCGAAATCGTCGTAGGCCTCGTCATTGCGACCCTGTTGAACCAGCGATTGGGCCTCGGCGAGAATGACTTGCTCGAAACGCTGAATCTCGGCGATGTCTCGCCAGAGGATCTCGTAGCGTTGATCCGGCGCGGCAAGCAGCCGCACCTCCAGCTTTTCGTGCGGTTTGTGGTCTTTCGCCAATCGTGATCCCGCGAGATCGATCGGTTCGACCTCGACACGAGTCCCCTTTTTATCGGCCAAGACGATGACATCAAACGGCGTACGCTCAAAGACCCGTAGGTCGCTCGCCGCCGGCTCGGCGGCCAAGCTACGTCCCGGGCTTATCGTGCGGCTTGCGCAGACCACGACCACGGCCATCCATAGCAGATGGCGGACGGTCGTGGGGCGCAAAGTTGGCATCGTTCGGTGATCGGATTTCAAGCGATAGTGAAGCACTAGGGCAAGGGAACCATCTTCACCTCGCCGTCGCGGGTGCCCAGCAGCATATGGTTGCCGGTGGCGAGCGGGCCGGTCGATAATGAATCATGCACGTCTTCGAGCGATTCGACCGTGCCGGATTCGGCGGACAATCGCTGAATTCGGCCGTCATGGGCCGCGACGATAAAGCCATCGCCGGCCGCGGCCGGGGGCCACGTCAAGCGAGGCACGGCGGCATGCCACTTTGGTTCGCCCGAGCCATCGAAACACCACAATTCGCTCGGCAAGTTTTCATCATCGCTTGATGCGGACTCGACCTCGGAAAGCACCAGCCCGCCGATGCGCGACGGACCGTGAATGATCCGTCCACCTAGGTTGGGCGAGGCACCAGGCGTCAGCTTCGGCAGTTCGATCGTGACCAATCGGTCGAAAGTGTCTTTGCCATAGGCCGTCGATTCGATCACGACGAGCGGGCTTGCCAGCGGGGTGTCGAGCGCCGTTTCCGCCCGAGCCACCAAATGCGGCTTGGGCTGGCGGTCAACGCCAATCAGAAAGACTCCTCCCCGGTTGTCGGCCAGCAGCAGTTCGTTTCCCTTGGGTAGAAGGGACACCTGCCACGAGAACTCCGCGGCATTTGTCATACGCGGCTGAAACGGTTCGACCGGGCTGTCACCGGTTGCCGGATCGACTACATGGATTTGCCCGCTACGCCCGGGAATGACCAGCCGACCGGCCCAGGCAACCGGAGCGCCGCCCAATTGATCGGGCAGCGTTAGCCAACTCGTGGCCCATGCCCCATCGTGGCGGTCGACCAAAACGAGCCGATCGGTATTCGTACGCGGCGCGATGAACCAGCGGTCCTTGGACAGGCGGCCGATGGTCGCATTCTCCAGCCACAGCACGAGCGGGTCGATTCGCGCTCGGGGCTGCAACACGACGTCGGCTTCTTGCGACGCCGCTTCAATCTCGAATAGATCACCTCCGGCGGTGAGCGCCAGTCCGCCGGGAGTCGCCGTTTCTTCGCGCGCGGCAAGCTGCAATACCGGCGAGGCGATTTCAAGCTGCCAAAGTTGGCCCTCGTCTTTCGCCGGGCTCATCGCGGCCACGACGCCCGCATGCGTGGCAGGTCGACGCACGCTGAACAACCGCTCGCCGATCGACGTGGGCGATTGTAAAAAGATGTCGCCCGCGTACCTGATCCACCGCGGCATGAGTCGGCCCTGTGCCGGTTGCAGCTCGTACAGCGTCAGCCGGTCGTCGGCCACCCAGAGACGATTGCCCGCGGCGGTGTAGAATCGCAGCATGTGATTCTTGCTCGCCGCCGGCGTCCGCGCCACCTGCCGCAACGGCTCTCCGTGGCCGGGCGGCGTCAGTTCAAAGGCGTAGATCGCGCCCACGTCCGTGACGACGAAGATTTTTCCGCCCGAGATCACCGGGGCGACATGCACCCCGCCGTCGATGCGCAGTTGCTGCGCTACCTTGCTAATGAGACCGTCCTCATCAAGCAGCAGCACCGTTAGCCGGCTGTCGCTGAGGCGATCCGCTTCGCTAATGATCAGATATCGATCGGCCAGCAGCGGCCGGGTCGTCACCGTACTAGGCCGATGTCCGACGTAAAACCCTTGCCGGCAGATTCCATCTTCGCTCGAAATCACGCATAAGCTGGAGTGGTCCTCAAGCTGGTACCAGACATCGCCGCCGGGCGAGGCCACCGGACCGACGGCAAGCCGCTGCGGGAACTTAGTCATGCGACTTAATTCGCCGCTCGCCAGATCGATTTCGGCCACCTGTCCCGAGGAGAGTGCCACCAGCACGCGCGGACCGACGACCAGCGGACTTCCCACCGGTTGCCCGTCGAGTGATTGCCGCCAGCGAAGCGCTCCGTCGCCGCTGCCAAGACGCAACAGCTCACGTTGCCCAGAGTCTAAAAGCAAAACGTCGCCACTGGAAAGCCTTGCTATCGGCGGCGCGGCGGCCAGGTTCTCGCTGCCGATTTTTCGTCGCCACAACAGCTTTCCGCGACCTGTGTCGATCGCATAAATCGCGTTGCCGGCCATGGCAAACACCGGGGCCTGTCGCGGAGTGGAAGCGGCGGCCGGTTCACCCGCCGTAAGAATAAAGGTCGCCTCGGCGGCGTGTTTCGCCTGCTCCTTTAGCGCGGCTCGCCCGACATCTTCGCTCGCGATGGCTCGCTGCTCGGCCTCGACAATCGCCAGTTCGGCCTCATGCAGTTCCGGCGTTTTTTCCAGCCCGGGGTAGTCACGCAGCAGTGCCGTGCGACGCTCATAGGCAACGGAGGTTTTTCCCCCGGCGGACGCCTTGTTGATCGCTTGGATCGTGTGATCCAGGGCGTCTTTCCGCTTTAGTGTTCGGGTGGTCAAAGCCAGCGAGCGCTGGACTTCTTCGATCCTCTCTGTCGGCCGCAACGAGGTGGGAACATATTTATGAATCAGCCCCAGCGCGGCTTGGGCCTGCTCGACCAAGCCGGCGTCTTGCTGCTTCTTGGCTTCAGCCGCCAACCCTTCGGCAATCGGCGGAAGCAGCCCCGCCAACTCGGGCCGCGCTTCGCCGAAAGACGCTTCGGTCGAGATTTTGCCCAACACGCTCTCGGCGGTTTTCAGCGCCCGGGGCCAATCGCCGCCGCCCTCGACAACCTGCCGCAACTGGGCCAGTCCGCGTCGTACCCGGGCCGCACTCACTCCCGAGTGGCTGGGAAAACCGTGGAGATAGTCGGTGTATCGTTGGATTGCTTGGGAATATGCCCCGCTGCGATAGTCTTCATCGGCCAGCCTCAGCGACTCGTCACCGGTTTGCCGGGTCAGCCGCCAAAACATCAAGCCGCCGACAAACAGCAGCAGCAGCAAACCGCCAACGCCCAGAAGCACGAGCGGTGAATCCCATCGCCGCCGACGCCTTGGCAGCTCTTGAAGCGCACCGGATGGCAAGTCGGAAATCTCGGCCAACAGGTCGGGCGTCGAAGACCGCGAAGAGGGCGAAGACGTATCCGGAAACCCCGTGAAGGTCTCGCCACCCGACGGAGCCCCCAAAAGATCATCGAGCGGATCGACCACGGTAGCCGCCGCGCGCTGGGAGCCGCTGGATCGAGGCGCCCGCGGCGAATTTTGCTTGGGGAGGCGGTCAGCGCCCGGTTCCACGGCCATCTCTTCCGTGCGTGCGGGCGAGGTTGCAAAATCTTGGAAGAACTCCTCGAGGCTCGTTTCCAAGTCGGGTTCAATTCGCGGTGGCAATCCAACCTTCTCCGACGGTTCCGGCGGCGCGAAGAATCCCAGCGCTTCCTCATCGCCGAGCGTCGAGGCGGCCAGCGGTGCCAAGGCGGAAACCACCTCTTGCGGGATTTGAAATCGCTTGCGAGGATTGCGGGCCAACATCTTGGCCACGATTTGTTCTAGTTCCTCGGAAACCCCACGGCGGTACTTACTAACCGGAGGAGCGTCTTGCCGCGTGCGGGCAAGAAGCTTTTCCATCGCGTTGTTGCCCGGAAAAGGCAACTTGCCCGTGAGCAGCTTGAACAACGAGCAACCCAGGCTGAAAATATCGGCCCGGATATCCGCCGTCTTAAAATTCTCGGCCGCCTCGGGGGCCACGTAGTCGGGCGTTCCGACCATGTGCCCCTCGCGTGTGATGCCACCGTCTTCGTGGGTTTCGCTGACGAACCGGGCGAGGCCCATATCCAGGATTTTCACCACCGGGCGTTCGCGTTCCGCGTCCCAGGCGACCAGCATATTGACCGGCTTGATGTCACGATGCACCATGCCGCAACGGCTGGCATGCGCCAAACCTTTGGCGGCTTGCATGGCACATTCACAGGCCAGCGAAATGGGCAGCGGACCGCGTCGCCGCAGCCACGCATTGAGGTCATATCCTTCGACATACTCCATGGCCAGAAAGTGTGTCGAACCGACGCAGTCCGCGTCGTAGGCAGTGATGATGTTTCGGTGGTTTAGCGCGGCCGCCGCCTTGACTTCGCGGGCGAATCGGGCCAAGGCCCGTTCGTTGTTCAATAGCGCATGAGACATGACCTTCAGCGCGACCGTGCGGTCCATCACACCGTGCTGCGCTTTGAAGACCACGCCCATACCGCCCTTGCCGATGCGGTCCAGCAGCTTGTAACGGCCGAGGAAAAAGGCGGTTCGCCCGGCCAGGATCTGCTGTGCCTGCCAAAGGCTCAGATGGCCGCCTTCGACCAACGACCGAGCAACGCGCTGTGCGTCAAGATCCTTCTCGCCGTGCAGCAGGCGTTGCATGAGACGCTTGACTTGCTCCGTGGAAAGCAGGTGGCTCTCCGTGAGGGTCGCCATAAACTGGTCAAGCGTGGGATCGGACATTCATGAACTCGAAGCAAAAATTCAACCGCGCCGGGTGGTAACAAAATAAACCGACCGGCCAGCTCGAACGCAAACTGCGGTGACGCGAGGTTAACAGGCGATCACATCTCTATTGTCCTGCCGTGAGCAGGACGTGCAACCAACCGGCGCGCCGCCGGGCATCCGCGGACTGCTCTTGAGCGCGCGAACCGCGGGCTTGTCCGCCGTGCCCGGGCTTTCAAAGGCCGTGCCATCGGCGCATTACAGCGCATCGTCCTCCATCGTGGCCAGACGGACGTTTTCCATGTTCACGGCGTGACCGGCATCGAGCACCATGATCACGACCTCGTGATGTGCGTCTCCGCTGGCCGTGACAAGCAGGCTGTTCGGCGGCCGCGCGGCCGCGTCGCGGGGCGCGCGTCGCAGCTCTCGAAGTCGCGAAAGCAGGTCTTGCTGGCTGGGGGCTTCGGCATCCTCGATCCAAATCGTATCGTCCGAGTCGATGCGCACGATAATGTAGTCGTCGTCTTCCTCGAAGTCTTCCAGCGTCCGCGGCGCCGCCACGGCTTCCTGGTGATCCGGCGAGGGGAACTCGAGCGATTTTTGCATCGCGAACGAGGCGGTCGCCATGAAAAAAATCAGCAGCAAGAACGTAATGTCGACCATCGGCGTCATGTCCAGCTCATCGTCCAACTCTTGCCTACGCCGAAAATCAAGCGGCTCTTCCTCGGACGTGATGGCCTCGGCTTTCAAGACGGGCGGCTTCGCGCGGGCCGCCGCGGGAACCACAACGGTTGCTCCACATCGCGGACAGCGCACGCGTGCACCGGCATGCGTTGAGTCGGCCTTGAGCCGTTTATCGCACTGTTTACAGCGAAACCGCACAACCATCGATTCACTCCGACTCGAGTACCGCCATGTAGAGCGTGACCCCCTCGATCGACGAAGCCGTGGCCACGGCCGACACATCGCGATTGAGAACACGACGTTCGGCCTTGATCAACACATGATTGCGACCCGCCAGCAGCCCGGACTCAACGTACTGCCGAATCGCCTCGGCCTGAGCGGTCGCATCTTGCGGTAGCGGCGTGCCCAGCTTGCCATCGTTAAGAAACACCAAAGCCCCGCCTGACGAGGGCGGCGCGGCGACGGTGATAATGGTCGAGGTTCGTGACGAAACGCCTTCGCCGTATTGGGCTTTCGGAAGATCGACCGCCTTTTGCGCGTCGGGGTGCGAGGCCACGAGAAAGAACACCAGCAGCAGGAACGTGATGTCGATCATCGGCGTGATCTCTAGATCGGCATGTTTCGGCTCGAAACGCCGGGAGCCGAAGATTAGCGACGAATCTTCGCTCCACCCGATTCGAGAAGTTCGCGATCCGGCCATCGTTCAGCGCTCTCGTTGCGAAGGCCGCGTCGCATCACGGGCCAACGCCGTTTTCAAGCTTTCCAAAAAGCGTGTCAGCCCGTAGCCGACGAGCTCTTCCAATTGGCGAATTCGGATGTTGATCGTCGCCGTGCAGAGCACCAGAGGAATGGCAATGGCCAGGCCGCAGGCCGTGGTAATCAGCGCCAGGCTGATATCGCCGGCCAAGTGGGCAGGTTCCAGTTTGTCGCCCCGTTCCAGATTGCTGAAGGCCCCCATCATGCCGACCACGGTTCCCAGCAGGCCCACCATCGGCGCGCTGCGAATGATCGTTTGCACCCAACTTAGCCGGTGCTCCAAATCGGACAGCACGTCGCGCTGAAAGCGGTCGGCGAGCAATTGGCGGACCTTGCTGTAACCCAAGTCGCGGTTGATGATGCCCAGATGAATCAACTGCGGTACCGCTCGCAGGTCTCCGTCGCACAAGGCGGCAGCCGCTTGGAAATCGCCGGCTTCCAAGTGGTTCTCCACGCGATCCAAAAGATCGGCCTGCGCCGCTTCGCTGCGAAAACGGGTTTGCGCGACGCGGCGCCAGGCGACGATCACGCAATAGGCCCCCCACAGCGCGGTGCCGGCCAGCGACAGGTAAAGCACCCAGCCGGCGATCCCCATTAGAGCTCGGATGTCGAATCCCATATTATCCGGTCGTTTCTCGAGGTCGTTACCGTTGAGCTCCCGCTTGGAAGCCACCCATGCCACGTTTTTCTACTTTACCGACTTGCCAAGGTTCTGTTGACCCACCGTGTCGGCGGCACGCAACGCCACGGTGGTCTAGAACGCGGTTTGATCCAGGACGTACATCTCGTATCGATCTCCGGCTTGTCTTACGCCGAAGCGAGTACGACGAATCTCGGTCGGCTCACGCCCGGCGAATTTCTTCTCGGCCAACGCCATGCGGTTTTCGATCTCCGGTGGATAGAAATGCAAGATGCGATTCGCGGTCGCCTCGACGCCCGCTCGTTTGAGCAGGTCGCGGTCGGCTTGCTCCAATCCGCCATGGCGCCACGACATGAACAAGCGCTTCTCCGCGCTGCCGGTGCCGGTGCGCACCCGTGGCGAGGGGCTCGACAACTTCGAGACGTAAATCACTTTGGGCCCCGCACCGACGACGCCCAACTCAATCCCTAAAAAGTCGAGCTGCCGCGCGTAAGTGTCCAGGCGAATCCCCTCGTCGAAATGCACTTCCCAACGCTGCCCACGCGGGATGCCCGGTAGGCCGCCTCCCTGACCGCTTCCGCCTTGCGACTGCCCTCCGCCGCCACCGCCGGCAGCGGAACGATTGCTGTTCGATGCCGCCGCGCTGTTTAACTCGGCCTGATGCTCGGCGATCGTGTCGTCGAGCAACGACAAGACCGATTCCGTGGTGGGCTGTGCCGCGCCGAGTTCCTGCGCCAACTCGCCCGCCGCGGCTTCGGCGAATTCAAGGCTTCCCCCAATCCCCGACCCTTCTCCGCCCGAGCCGATGTTTTCCATCACCACCGGCACCGGTAGCGGTCGGGCAAAGATGCGATTGGTCAGCCAAACGACGAACAAAGCCGCCACGGCGCTGCCAATCAGGACCAGCAGCGCGATCAACAGCCCCGAGAATCGCTCGTACACAGAAACTTTCAGCTCGTAGTCGCCGGCCTCCGTTTGACGAGGCGTTCTAAATCGTTCTGCGGTGCTTGGCATGGCCGGGTGTAACGCGTCAGTTCGGCTGCGTCAGTTCGAATTCGGGGCGAATCGTGTGATACCAGGCAGTCCACTGCTTAACCGCCCGCTGCCGTTCGGTCGCCGTGGGGTGGTCCGGAAGGCCGAAGCCGTCGAACTTGCGACTGATGAATCGCAGTCCATCCCGGGCGGCCACCACGACACGCGGGTCAGGATCGTTCAAGGCACGAATCAACAGCGTGACGTCGTCCAGATTCCGCGACCTTGCCAGCGCGGCCAAAACGGCCGCTCGAACGTCCGGCGTTTCGCTCGCGGCAAGCTTGCGAAACCGCTCAGCGCTTTGTTTGACGTCCGGATCACCCCGGGCGGTCCGCTGACGAATGCTTTCCAGGGCGCTCGCGGTTTCCGTACCTTGGGGGTGGTCGAGCAAGCGAAAAAGTTCCTCGGCCGGGCCTTCCAAGGCCCGCGCCGTAACGCGTCCGCCTTTGAGCTCGACCTTCGAGACATCGCTCGGCAAGCCCCGTCCGCCGACCAGCGTGCCTTCGCCAAAGCCCTTGGGACCAAGCCCTCGCTGTGTCGATCGGGTTAAGAACAGCACGGCGAACGACGTGGCCACCGGAGGCCCGATCGGCATCGAAGCAGGCCAGTATCCCTTTTTGTGCTGCCGTTTGAGCAGGTCAGTCGCCATCTTGGTATACCATGCCGGTTCGATCGGCGGCCCGCCGCCGGCAAACTCCTTGAACGCTTCGTAGCGTTCCAGCGTGTAACTGTAGTAGTAAGCATAGACATTCGGGCGGACGGTGAAATGTGCGCGGAGCCAGGCATCGCCGTCATACAAGGCCGCTTCGAGCCACTCGGGATTGATGGCCACTTTTGGCCGCCGTGCCGCGGATTTCTCGGACCGTTTACGTACCGGTTTGAACTGTGGCGGCACGGCGGATGACCGTTTCGCCAGCGACCGAGCGCCTCGTAGGTAGTTTCGTGCGATGTAAAGGCTTCCCGTTCCCGCCACCGTCATCGAAAGACGAATATCCTGCTGCGGAATCCGCTCTTGTCGTTCGGAGGGATGTCCTTGATAGGCAAAGGCGCCACTCGGATCTTGGGTTTTCAGCAACCAGCGAATCACGCCACTCCAAACGTTCGCCGGCACGCGGATCCCCGCTCTCGAGGCCTCCCAAAGGCTGAGCACGGCGTATTGTGTCATCGACGTATCACCGGTTGTGCGGTTCGGATACCCCCAACCGCCGTGCGGCTTTTGTCGGGCATACAGCGATTTGAGCACCCCCTCGATCTCCGCGCGATACGTTTTGCCGTCGAGCGCGGCAAGGAACACAATGGCCAGTCCGGTGCTATAAATGTCAGCGCGAAAGCCTGCTTCGGCGTTGAGTTCGTCGCGGATCGCCTCGACGGCTTCCTGTACCTTTTTCTGTACCTTGGGATCTTCGACAGGCGTGCCTGTTTTGATCAGCGCCAAGGCGATCAATGCCTTGCCCCCGATCCGTACATCGTCGGCCCCCTCAAGATAGGTGGTCGCCCGCTTTACGGCTTGCAGCACCTCAGGGCTTTCAGGCGTTAGCTCGGCGGCAAGAGAAGTCGAAACGCAAGCCGGCAGCAGCGTCAGCAGGCCGACCCCGCCGAGAACCATGAAGGTTGCGCCGAAGATCGCGCCGCCGAACGCCAATCTCCGCCAAGCTTGACGCAATCTAAGCGACAAGAACACGGTTGCCACCCCTCTTGGTTCCACACCGACCAGTACAAACGCCTGCTTCACGGCGGCGTGGCGATCAAGATCCAAGGCCTAAAAACGGCATACATCCGTCACGTCGCGAGCCGGTTCGGCAGTTGATTGATCGTAATGCCGACGCTCGCTGAGTGTCAAGCCAACGGGGCGACCCAAGTCATTGCAGCGTGGGGGTTTCGCGTCAATCAACTCGCCAGCCGATCCAATTGACAATCCTCGGACCACCTCTTACGATGCCGCAGGTGACACACTTGATGGATGCGTAAAGCCGCATCTGCGTATGGCTCCATGTCGATAACCCGCATACGCTCCCCCCAAATGTCGGACAGGTAGCTCAGTTGGTAGAGCACTGGACTGAAAATCCAGGTGTCGGCGGTTCAAGCCCGCCCCTGTCCACTTAGTACCACAGCGCCAAATTGAACCGCCGAGTCGCGGAGTCTATGCAGAAGCAAGGCAAACGGTTGTGTCATGCCTGGACTAAACTCAGCGGCGAGGGGATCGACGAATGCTTCTTATCGAACCGAAACGGAAAAACGCGCGTTTTTTACTGGTTTCTCGGCGTCTCCGCGGTGATTTGATTCCTACTGGCATGGCGATGTAGGGTTAGAAGGTGTCTTCAAAATCGCTTCCAGGCCCGAGATTACGAGCGGGTCGCCGTTTCAAGGAGGGCGAAGCAGGCCAGTCCACTAGGATTCGTCGATGCAGGCGCGACGAAGAGACGGATGCCTGCTCGCGATCGAATCCGAAATTGGGTTTTGAAGACACCTTCTTAAGAAAACGCCCGCAAACACGGTCCACTCGTCGAAAACACGAGACTTACGTCGATCCAAGCCGCCTTTCTTTCAGCTTTTTTGCGGTCATGCTCGTGACTGAGACGCACCTAAGCTGAAATTGCGGCTCTCTCCTCATGGCAACTTTGTCGCGGATCGTGCTCTGTTATCCGGTCGAGACGCGGCACGTGCGCCAGATTTCGGCGGCGGCGGGCAACGCGGAAATCGTGGATGCCGGACAAGAGCGGATCGCCGGAGAGATTCTCGAAGCGGACATCTATTGTGGCCATGCCAAGGTGCCCCTTCCGTGGGAAGAGGTGGTTCGCCGCGGACGGTTGCGGTGGATTCAATCCTCGGCGGCGGGCATGGACCACTGCCTTGTCCCTGCGGTGGTTGACTCCAAAATCATCGTCACCAGCGCGTCGGGCGTTTTGTCCGATCAGGTCGCCGAACATGCGCTCGCGCTCATCGGCGCATGGCACCGCGGCCTGCCAACGTTCTTCGCGGCACAGCAGAAACGCGAGTTCATCCGCCGACCAACCCGCGATCTGCACGGCGCGACGGTCGGCATCGTTGGTTTCGGCGGGGTCGGACGACGCATCGCGGCGTTGCTCTGCCCCTATCGGGTGCGAATTCTGGCCACGGACGTCTTTCCCATCGATAGGCCGGATTACGTCGAAACGCTGTGGCCGGCCAATCGACTCGATGAGATGTTGTCCGCCGCCGATGTGCTGATCCTTGCGGCACCGCTAACCGCCGCCACGCGGGGAATGATCGACGCGCGACGTCTCGGCATGCTCAAACCGACGGCGCTGCTGGTCAACATGGCACGCGGACCGTTGGTCGTCGAAGACGACCTGGTAGCCGCCTTGACGGCGGGTCAGCTTGCCGGGGCCGTGTTGGACGTTACCGAGCGAGAGCCGCTACCGCCTTCCAGTCTGCTGTGGAACCTCCCGGGCGTGATCATCACGCCCCATGTGGCCGGCCAAAGCGGCCGACGGATCGACGAGATGACCGACTTCTTCTGCGACAATCTGATCCGCTATCAAAGCCAGCGGCCATTGCGCAATCTAGTCGACAAACGGCTCGGCTTTCCCCGCCGTGATTTGGGCTAATCACTTACGAAGAACGCGGCTTGGTCGAAGCGGATGTGGGGCGAGGTCGCGATTGCTTCGACTTAGCGGATGGCTTGTCGAGTAGTTCTTGCCGAACTGTCGTTTCTCGGTTTTTTACGTGCGGGGCAAAACCGATTTCCGAAATTTGTACTCGATTGGTAAGCTGTTGTCCTGTTTCACGTAGTGCATGGATGGCCCTAGCTTGGCAAGAGGCGGACGATGACATCAACCACGTTTCTATTCGGTTCTCCGACACTAACCCTCGAAGGAGGCGTGGCGGGCCCCCAATGCTCCGAAGAGCTGATGGGCCTGTACCAGGCGGTGGTCGACCGGCAACGGCTCAGTTGGACCACGCACCACCGCCTTATCCGCTTGCTCGGCTCCGGCGGGCAAGGCGAAGTCTATCTCGGTGAGCGCCGCGGGACCGACAACTTCACGCTGCCCATCGCGCTGAAGATCTTTTCGCCCAGCCGCTACGCCGACGATCGCGGCTATGCGGACGCGATGATGCGCATCGCCCAAGTGGCCGCTCACGTGGCCCAAATTCAGCAAGACAACCTGCTCGACGTACACAACTTTGTCGACCGCAACCGCATCCGCATGATGGAAATGGAATGGGTCGACGGCTACGATCTGAACCGCCTGCTGACACGCGAAATGCTGGTTTGTGTACGCGACCGAGTCAGCAACCGGCGATGGAAGTACATCAACAACGTGATCGTCACCGATGGCCCGCTGCGTCCGCGTCTGAAGCCGGGCATCGCCGTGGCCGTGATTCGCCAGTGCCTTGCGGCGCTGGCCGCGCTGCATCGCCAGGCGATCGTGCACGGCGATTTGAAGCCGGCGAACATCATGCTCAAACGCACCGGCAACGCGAAGATTATCGACATCGGCTCCGCCTTCGAGATCGACGATCCTCCGCTTTCGCGCACTTGTACGCCAAACTACGCGGCGCCGGAAGTGCTCGAGGGGGCGGACTGCACGCCGCGGTCCGACTTGGCGAGCCTCGGCTATGTGCTCATCGAGATGCTCGCCGGCGACCAATTGTTTGCCGGATACAACGACTTTTCCGATCTGCTGGCGGCTAAACGCCAGCTTCCCCGACGGCTTAGCGCGATCTTGCCCGAGGAGGTCTCGTGCAACCGGCACCTGATGAATTTCTGCCGCACGTTGATCGCTCCGGACCCGGAACTTCGTTTTCCCAGCGCGGAAGCGGCAGATCTTGAGCAGGCCGGCGCCGCGACCTTTCACCGCCAACTGATCAAAGGCGATTTGGCCAGCGAATATGATAACGAAATTCGCCTTTGGCTCAGCGAGCTGGAATAGCGACCCGTGGTGATTCACTCCGGCGCAAGCTTGGGCAGCGATCCTTCGTCCCCGCTCGGACTGAGCCGCGGCCGGCGGCGTTTGGCATGGCGCGCGCTTCGCCCTGGATCCGCTATGCTTCGCCCTGGATATAGGTCCAGCCGAAGCGGTCGAGAAAGGTCGATCGGAAGTAATTATCCGGCGTGCTGACGGCATGGTGCATTTTCTTGACGCCGGATCGAAGGTCGATGTCCAAGGCGTATTGATCCACCTTCAGGCCCGCCTCGGACTCACGATAAAGTCGCCCGCCAAGCGGTTCGAAACCGCCGTCCTTAACATAGGCGCTGTGCGCCAGCCCGTTGCGGAACGAATCCCAGAGCCAGCGGCCATAGCTATCCACCCCCGGCGGCGGTTGCTCGGGACGCGCGCGCCACGCCGGGTCCATGAAAGCATTGACAAACGTCAAGAAGGCCTCGCTGTTCGGCGAAGTCGAAGGCGTCAGAAAGTGCCCCAGCGCTTCGATCGCGCACATCACGGCGTTGCCCCACAGAAGCAGTACGGCCGCCTCGTGGTCGGCGCGGTGGCGTGGGTGATCATGTTCCTCGAGCAACACGGCGAGGGGCTCAAGCACGACCAGCTCGAATCGTCTGCGAAAATACTCCAATCGCCCATTATCCGAGAGATTCGCCAGCCGCGGACGATCGTAGTCGACGAACAGGCTAAACCGCTGCCCATCAATTTCAGCACGGATGCCGTGTTCCTCCGGAAGATCACCCATGGGCACCTTTCTCCCCCCTCACGTTGATCCGTGATAGCCCGGTCGCGCCGGTTTACTTCGGATCGGAGGGATTTCTTCTTACTTCCCCAAAAAACTCGCCATGCCTTTGGTTTTGTCGGCCAAAAGCTGGTGGAATCGTATGCCGAGCGTGGAATTTCGGCAACGAACCGCTTGCCCTGGCGATGCGGCTCCATCAACGATTCAACCAACGTAGACCGGCAATCTCGGGATCGAAGAGCCCTCCGCCAACGCCCGGCGGCTTGAATCGCTTCGCCAACCGCCGCTTTTCCTTGGCCCCCCCAACCCTCGGATGCCGCAAGCGTGGCGGTTGCATCGGGCTTAGTGCGCCCCCCCAAATCGAGGGCAGGGCACAATTTGCGTCACACATTTTCTTTGACAAAGCACTGGCGTTCGTAGTACGATCATCGCTGTTGAGGCAGTCGTACTCTCGGCAACATGCGTTGGCGTGGTCATCTAAGCTTCTGCGGCGCAAGCTTTGGCGACGTGGAAAAGCAACAAACCGTAACCTATCCGAAGGTTCATTCCCGGTCATCCTTTGTACTCTCGAGGAATTCCAATGGTTGGAAAAGTTCACCGCTCACGTGGATTCACGCTAGTCGAGTTGCTGGTCGTGATCGCCATTATCGGCATCTTGATCGCCTTGCTGCTGCCCGCCGTTCAGGCGGCACGCCAAGCCGCATGGCGCTTGCAATGCCAGAATAACATGAAACAAATCGGCTTGGCCCTCGCCAATTACGAATCGCAGTGGGGCAGCTTTCCCCCCGGGCAATCGATCGGCTTGGAAAATCCGGCAAGCTTCCCGAGTGTGGGTACGCTGTTTGTTCAAAACAACGGGATGATGGCGATCCTGCCGTTCATGGAGCAAAAGGGCCTCGAAAATCTGATTAACAACACCAAAGGTTGGGAAGATCAGCTGCCGTCGTTTTACAGCTCGTCGGTCCCCGGTTACAAGTGTCCGGCTGCCAGTAGCACCAACCCCAGCCAAGAGCCTGTGCTGTCCGGCTTTCTTCAGTCCGTCAATGACACGGTTACCAGTTTCGGATCCGGCCTTGCAGCGGTGACGGCGGAAGTCTCGGCGCGTGGGGCCGGCGTCAGTGACTACGGCATGTGCAAGGGCGTTTCCGATGGCTGGTGCATTTTCCCGAATGCGATTCACAAACCGTTTGAACTCAGCTCGTCCGTCGCGTCGATCACTCCCCTTGAGCGTGGCATGTTTGACATCTCACTGCCAAATCAGTTGCCCTTCCAGGGAACGAGTTTTGCTTGCACGACATCAATGATTGCCGACGGCCTGAGTAACACGTTTGCCTTCGGCGAGTGTGCCACGGGTGGAAACTGGAACATCTGCAAGGATGTCGGCACCTGGAGCAGCGACCCGAGCGTTACGCCAAACTACACTCCTAACACTGCTTGCGTGCCGGTTGCATACCCGAACGACCAAAGCCGACTGCTGCCCGCCATGAACGTATGGCACGCGCCGCCGAGCTTTACCCCCATTTCCGATCAGGGATTCCTTATCACCAGCGTTTTCGGTTGCACGCTTGATAAGATGAACAGGAACCCGGTCACCCACACGGTGATCGATGTTGACATCAGCAACGCCGCGGCTGCGATCATCGCGCTTTCAAACTGCCGCCCGTCGACAGCTTGGACTGGTTCGCTGTTCCCCAAATTGCTGCCGTATAACCGCGCTGATCATCGGACGAGCAACTTCCGAAGCGAGCACGCCGGTGGGGCGAACTTCCTGTTGGCGGACGGTTCGGTCCACTTTCTCAGCGATAACGTCGATGTTAACGTCTACCGCGGACTGTCGACCATTGCCGGAAGCGAAACTTTCGCCGCGCCTTGGGAGTAATGAAGGGCTTTCCCGCCGCTGCCCGTTCCTATGGCTAAGAACCACGGTCGCCTCCTTTTCCGGGAGGCGGCCTTTTTTATTAGGGCGGACCGCTTTTATTAGGGCGGACCGCCTTTCGCACCGGCGGCAGGCTTCCCCATCGGCGGTCGATCGCCGCCGAATCTCTTTGACAACCCTTGAAGCCCCGGTTTAACATCAAGCTTGCAAGCCTGCTTGGTTTCGCGTCACGCCTCCCAGCAAACCTCGCGGCGGCGTGTTTCCGTCCAACATCCCACGACCCCTCTTTGTGGCTCCCCTAGCCCAAGCGAATGGCCAAAATTGATGAAACCCGCCCGACGTTTTCTCATGGCCGCGGTGCTGGCTTGGTTCACCATCCACGCACCGCCGGCACAGGCTGATCCGCCGAACATCGGCCCCATGCTTCCCGGTGCCGCGAAGCCCGGCGCGGCGACCGTGGTGACCTTTTACGGCAACCATTTGCAGGGCCCCGCGGGCCTCTGGACCAGCTTTCCCGCCACCACGGAAATTGCCGCGGAGATCAAAGACAACGGCTCGAAGCCGGACCATGTCGCCTATCGGTTTACCCTGCCCGATAGCGCGCCGGTCGGCATCGGCGGCGTTCGGCTGGCCACGGGCACGGGCATCTCGAATCTGCGGCTGATCATGATCGACGATCTGCCCAGCGTGACTGACAACGGCAAGAACAAGACGCCCGCGGCGGCCCAAGCGATTAAGCTGCCCGTGGCGGTCGACGGCACGTGCGAACCGGAAAGCGTGGATGTCTATGCCTTCGACGCTTTGGCGGGGCAGCGGATTTCGGTGGAGGTCGTTGCCCGACGGCTTGGTTGGCCGCTCGATTCGGTGATTCGGTTGCTAGACGCTTCCGGGCGTGAGTTGGCCTACAGCGACGACGCCGAGGGAATCGCGCCTGACTCGCGGTTGGTTCATGTGTTCGAGGCCCCCGGTCGCTACTTCCTCGAGATTCGCGACATTCGCTATCAGGGTGGCGGCGGCTATCGCTATCGCCTGCGGATCGGCGATTTTCCTTGTCTGACCGGGATCTATCCACTCGGCGGTACGGCCGGCGCAACGCTCCGTATAACTCCCATGGGACCCGATGCTCCGGACGTTCCCTCGCGCGATTTGGCGGTGCCGCCGGGATGGGGCGACTCGCCGATGCCGGTCTCCTTTCGCTACCCCAACGGCCAAGGTTCGTCCTTCGTCGACTTCGCCGTGAGCGGCCTGCGCTCGATCATCGAGTTCGAGCCGAACGATGCGCCCGAACAAGCCTCTCCCGTCGTGTTGCCCGCCGCGATTAACGGGCGTTTTCAGCATGACCGAGACCGCGACTATTTTAGCTTCGAGGCCAAGGCCAACCAGCGGTTCCGTTTCGTCGGCGTGGCGCGAACGCTCGGCTCACCGGCCGATCTGTTCATGCGGATTTTCAAGGCCGACGGCACCAAGCTGGCCGAAGTCGACGACAGCGGCCCACGCGAGGGCGTGCTCGACTTCAAGGCTCCCGCGGATGGAACGTATCGCCTGATGGTCGAAGACCTCAACCATCGCGGAGGGCCGGAGTTCGGCTATCGTGTCGAAGTGCGGCCCGATGAGCCGGGCTTTTCGCTGCTGGTCGAAGCCAGTCGGCTTAACGCACCTCGGGCCGGCGTGTTTGTCACCAAGGTCAAGTCCGCGCGACGCGAGTACAACGGCCCGATTACGCTCGAGCTGCAAGGCGCGGGCGACGGCTTTCGTTTGCAAAACAACGTCATCCCCAAAGGCAAGAACGAGACACAACTGCGTGTCACGGTGCCGGCATCGCTAAAACCTTCTTACTGGCGCGTGTTCCAGGTCGTCGGCAAAGCGAAAATCAAGGATCGGACGTATGTGGCTCGCGCCCACACAGTCGAAGTGCTACGCAAGCAGTTCGCTGAGCTGTCATTTCCCCCGGCCGTTCTTGATGGCCAAATCGGTCTGGGCATCGGCCCGCCGTTTCCCGACTTCTTCAAGCTGACCGTTGAAGGCGGACCGGTACGCTTCCCACAACTCGTGGGCACGGCGACCCTGAAGGTCAAGGCAGAGCGTCTGAATAAATTCGCGAACCCGATCAATCTGGCGGTCGAAAATCTTCCGGCGGGGATCACCGCCGAGGTGAAACCGATCGCAAAAGGCAAGAACGATATCGCGATCACCTTGCGCGGTCCAACCATGTTAGCCGAGGGCAAGTATCGCTTCCGCATCGTCGGCACGGCAAGCTTTCAGAATCAGCCCAAGCGGGTCGCGATCGACAACATCGCACTCGACGTGGTGCCGCCGATTGCCATTACGACCGAGGCTTGCCAGCTTGCGCAAGGGGCGACCCACCCGCTGAAGCTAAGTCTGGTTCGTTACGCTAGCGATAAATCCGAGGTCAAGCTTTCCTGGGGCAACTTGCCCGTGGGAGTTCGCATTTCCGGCGCCGAGGTCATTCCCGCTGACGCGAACGAATTGGTCGTCAAAGTAGAAACCTCGCCAGCGGCCCCCGTAGGTCGCTATAATCAAATCCGCCTGGTTGCCCAGTCGACGGTTCAAGGGCGGCAGGTTTCGGTTGAAAACAACGACGTCTCCATCGAAGTGACCGCCGCAACGGCCAAGCCCGCCACCAAACCGCCCGAAAAGCCGGTGGCCAAACCAGCTGAAAAACCAGCCTCACCCGCCGCCAAAAAGTAAAGTCACCCGCCGCGGATTCGCTTGAACCGCGTTCTTTCGATTAAAAAAACGTTGTTCACCACTGAAACGCAAACTCATGCGCCCAAGTAGGAGCCGCCGTGAGACGCTCGCCTACTTCACGGATTGAAGGCCGTCATCTTCTCTGCTTGACCTTGCTGGTTTGGCTGGCGCTGACGTGCCGACGCGAGATCCGCGCCGGCGAAGAAACCGCGCCGCCGGATGAAACCACAGTCGCCACGTTCAGCCGCATCGAGGTGTTTCCGACGCAGGTGAAGCTCGACACGGCGCGCCGGCGGATGCACTTGATCGTCAGCGGCTACGACACTCAGGGCCGCGTTTACGATCTGACCCATAAGGCGGCTTTCACGCCGGCTGATTCCAGCCCGGTTTCCGTCGATGACGCGATGCTTCGCCCGCTGGCCAACGGCAAAACGCAAATCACGGTCCAAGCCGGCGACCAGACCGCCACGGTGGCGGTCGAGGTGACCGGTCAGCAGAAGCCGGATCCGGTGTCGTTTCGTTACGGCACGCTGGTCGTGCTGACGAAATATGGCTGCAACTCGGGCGCCTGCCATGGCGCGCCAAGCGGCAAGGGAGGATTCCGCCTGTCACTCAGGGCCTACGATCCGGTGCTCGATACGGAAACGCTGACTCGCGAGATGTTCAGTCGCCGCATCGACCCGCTCGAACCGGAGGCCAGCCTGCTGCTGCGCAAGCCCACCATGCAAGTCGCTCACGGTGGCGGACGCCGACTCGTGCGTGAGGATCCCGGCTACGAACTCTTGCGAGACTGGATTGCCGAAGGCTTGCGGGGCGACCCGGCAGACGCTCCTCAGTGCAGCGGCATCGAGGTCTTTCCCGCAAAGCGAACGCTCTACGGCCCGCACCGCGGGCAGCAGTTGCTCGTGTTGGCGCATTTTTCCGATGGATCGACCCGCGACATCACGCGGCTGGCCTCTTTTTCAAGCTCAGACGAGGCCGTGGCAAGCGTTGATCCTCGCGGACTGGTGACCGGCCAGGAACAGGGGGAAGCGGCCGTTCTGGTGCGTTACCTGGCAAAGATGGCTACTTCTCGGATGACCTTTTTGAAGGATGCCGCACCGTTCGAGTGGCCCAATCCGCCGGTCAACAACCACGTCGACGAACTGGTGCTCGAAAAGCTCAAGCGACTGCAAATCGAGCCTTCCGGGCTTTGCACCGATGATGAGTTCATTCGCCGTGTTTATCTTGACGTGCTGGGCATCTTGCCCGACGTGGCTGAGACCCAGGCCTTTCTGGCCGACGGCTCGCCCGAAAAGCGGTCGCAGCTTATCGAGCACCTGTTCGAGCGGCCTGAGTACGCGCAGTTCTGGGCCCTTAGATGGGGAGACCTGCTGCGGCTCAATCCGAAGAATGTCACCACGTCGGGCGTTCACAAGCTAAACCGATGGCTGGTCACGTCGCTGAGAGACAACATGCCCTACGACCGCTTCGTGGCCACGCTGCTAACCGCATCGGGTGGATCGTTCGAGAATCCCACGGCTAACTATTACCGCACCGCCGCGGACACCAACGACTGCACGGAAACCACCGCGCAGTTGTTCATGGGCATTCGCATCCAGTGCGCCAAGTGCCACAATCACCCGTTTGAGAGTTGGACCCAGGATAATTACTACGGCATCGGCGCTTGGTTCACGCGTGTCCGCCGCAAGCCGGGCATCCAACCTGATGAAATCTTCGTTTGGACGGCGCGCGACGGCGAAGTCACCCAGCCCCGAACGGGCCAGCGGATGCGGCCTTGGCTGCCGCTTAAGAACGAAGTCGACGTGCCCGCGGACGTCGACCGCCGCGAAGTTTTTGCCGCTTGGCTCACCTCGCCGGACAATCCATTCTTCGCCAAAGCCGAGGTGAATCGCATGTGGGGTTATCTCATCGGGCGAGGCATCGTCGAACCGGTCGACGATTTCCGCGCTTCGAACCCCCCGTCGAACGACGCCTTGCTCGATTGGTTGGCCGAGGATTTCGCCCAGCACGGTTTCGATCGCAAACATCTGATGGCCACGATCTTGAAAAGTCGAACCTACCAGGCAAGTTCGCGCACCACCGACTTGAATCGCCGTGACGTGAAGTATTTCTCCCACGCCCGCACCCGGCTCTTATCCGCCGAACAGCTACTTGATGCTATTTGCAAGGTGACCGACGTGCCGGAAAAATACGCCGGCCTTCCGCTGGGTACTTTGGCCACCGAGCTACCCGGCCCTGAAAAGGGCAACGCCTTTCTCAAAGTGTTCGGTCAGCCGGCACGCGAAATGGCCTGTCAGTGCGAACGGTCCAACGAGTCGAACCTTTCGCAGGCGCTGCAAATGATCAACGGCCCGCTGGTGCATGGCAAGCTGACGCATGCGGACAACCGCTTTCGCCGTCTGGCCAAAAACAACGCCACGGACGAAGCCATCATCCGTCAGCTTTACTTCTCCGCGCTCTGCCGCCCCCCCGGCAACGACGAACTCCAAGCCGGCCTGGCCCACATCGCCGCCCAGCCCGACCGCCTGCTCGCCCTGGAAGACGTCTGCTGGGCCATTCTGAATTCCAAGGAATTCCTCTTCCAACACTAGCCCTACAGCGCTATGCCAGTAGGAATCAAATCACCGCGGAGCCGCCGAGAAACCAGTAAAAAAACGCGCATTTTTTCCGTTTCGGTTCGAAAAGAAGAATTAGTCGATCCCCTCGCCGCTGAGTTTAGTCCAGGCATGACACAACCGTTTGCCTTGCTTCTGCTTAGACTCGGCGTCTCGGCGGTTTAATTTGGCACTGTGGTACTAAAGCCGCACCCACCCACCCCGCGCGACCCGCTTGCCGCTGATCGGGGCATAGCAACCTGCCCAAAAATTGCTTCGTCGGCAGGGAGGCAAAATTTGCCAGATCAAGGAGACCCGTCGCAGGCATGTCCGAGGATATGTCGCGATTCGGCGACGCAGAGCTGACGAGTTTTGACCGCTCGCAGCCAGAATG